>SDBV01001714.1_pt1 | contig 32833 bp, 23 predicted proteins | sample 2277081 | NCBI WGS metagenome assembly SDBV01 (sample SAMN10402039, study PRJNA504765) | marine sediment metagenome | isolation source: marine sediment core GS10_PC15, 223 cmbsf | place: Arctic Ocean: Southern Knipovich Ridge | collected 2010 | reverse complement strand
GACAGCCAGCGGTGGGGATTTTTTCACCGCCAATGTGCCCGGCCAGGCCAGCGGAACCAGAGTATATTACTACGTGCGCGCGGTGGACTCGCTGGGCCACACAATGCGAGACCCCTTCTCCGCTCCATATACCCTGTACGATTTCAGTGTGGATGACTCCATTCCCATCGTGCTCTCTGTAACCGCTTTTGGCGACACGGCGGACGCAGCCGGGCCGTACCCGATTACCGTGCGGGCCACCGATGACGACAGCCTTCGCAACGTTTACCTGGTTCGGACAGTGTACCGTCAGGGAATCCTAACAGAGCTTGACAGCGCCGCGATGGTGATTACTGACAGAGATACGCTGGGCTATACTTTCTATCACGAAATGCCCGGTGAACAGATCGGCAGCCAGGTGGATTATTATATCCGTGCGGTGGACCTGGCCGGTAACATCCGTCTTCAACCATCAGACCCCACGGACTCGGTCTACAGTTTCCGCGTGACCAGTTTCAGCGAGGGGTTGCTTACAAGCGGACTGATCTCAACAGGATGGCAGGGCGTGTCGGTGGCTGATTACAACGGTGACGGGTTGAGTGATGTGTATCTGGCCAACTCGGACTCCGCCGATGCGCTGCTTAAGGCCACCGACAGTACCTGGAGCAACGTTTCCAGCCTGCTGGGCACGGCGGGCAGCGGGGCCAGCAGGGGCGGGTTCTGGGGTGACTACAACAACGATGGGCACCTTGACCTGTATATCATCTCCGGGGGCACCAACAAGCTGCTCTCCAACGATGGTGACGGGACGTTCACGGAGGTCTCAACTACCGCCGGTGTTGACGATGCGGGGGACAGTTGGGCAGCCAACTGGGTGGACTACAACCGGGACGGCCTGCTTGACCTGTTCGTGATAGACAATGACGGCAGCGACAAGCTCTACCATAACAACGGTGACTCCACTTTTACCGACACCGCCTCCACGGCGGGCCTGGCGGGTGGCTCCGGCACGGTGGCCTGCGCCTGGGCTGACTACGACCGCGATGGTTGGGATGATCTCTACGTGGTGTACTACGGGACCACCAACAAATTGATGCGGAACCAGCAAAATGGCACATTTACTGAGGTTACATCCAGTACAGGCACCGCTGGCGGAAGCAGCAGCGCCAGTGCTACCTGGGCTGACTACGACAATGATCTGCTGCCCGATCTCTACCTTGTGGAGCAGGCCGGTGACATACTGATGCGCAACCAGGGTGACGGTACTTTCAGCGCGGTGAGCCTCTCTTCCGATGGTCTCGGCAGCCAGCCCGGAGGATTCGGGGCGGCCTGGGCGGACTATGACAACGATGGCTACCTGGACATGGTCAAGAGCAGGGGAGAGCTGGGCAAGGAAGACCTGCCGGCCGTGCTGCGCGGCGGCTCCGGCGGAGCTTTTACCAACAATACTTTCGAGGCCGGACTGAACGACGCAGGGCAGCATCGCGGCCTGGCCTGGCTTGACCGGGACGGCGACGGGCGGCTGGACCTGATCGTAACCGGCCGCACCAGCGCGCCCCGTTTGTACCGCAATATTCTCTACAATACAGGCAATCACTATATCAGCCTCAAGCTGGTGGGAACGGCAAGCAGCTACAGCCCCGCCGGGGCGGAGGTATCGGCGTTCTGGAGCGGAGGTGTGGCAATGCGCCTCGCCGGCGGTGGCACTGGGTTCACTTCAGGCAGTGAGCAATTGATCCATCTGGGGCTGGGAGCCTCCGCTGTAGTTGATTCGGTGGTTATCCGCTGGCCGGTTGGAACGCGGCAGGTGCTTACCGACGCGGTTGTGGATGCGCAGGGTACGGTGGTGGAGAGAGATACTCTCTACCCCAGGATTACCAGCCACGATACGATTCCCAATCAATACCAAGTCAATCAGACTCCTGTGCTGCGCTGCACCGTGGTGGACCGGGACTCGGCTTCCTCGGTGCGTGTAAATTACGTTATCGCCGGAGTGGATACTCTGGTCAACAGCGCCATGACCCGTGACTCGGCAAATGTTGTGGACAGCGAAGTCCGCTCCTGGTGGCGCTTTACCATGCCCGCACTGGGCGACAGCGCAAGCAACAACTGGAGTATAGTGCTGACCGGCTCAAACGGGGCTATCGACAGCACAGCCAGGTTTACTTATACGGTCTCGATAGACACCACCGGCCCATCGGTAGTCTTTACAGCCTCTCCGGACTCTGTTTTGCCTGATACCACCGGGCCTTACCAGTTCACGATCCGCGGCATCGACAACTCGGAGGTGGTCTCGGTCAGCCTTCGTGTCAGCGGGCAGACCCGTAGCGGCGAGGCGATCTCCGTATCCAGAGACACCACCTTTCCATCCGGGCTGGATTCGGTGGAGGTTACCCTGGCAACCGGCGCCTTCACTCTGGGCTCCACGTTCAATTACTGGGCCTGGGCCGTGGACGGGGCGGGGTATACCAGTTATTCCGACACGGGAGTTGTTGCTGTTAAGCCCTGGAGAGGAAAGCGCACGCTGACTCCCCTGCCGGTCAATGTTGCGGACCTGATGAAGCTGGTGTTCGTGATAGTCGGCCTGGCCCCGACATCGCTGATCGACTCTCTGGGCATCGATATGGATGCCAACGGAGATTTCGACACCGAGGACCTCAATGAGTTGATCGCGCTCTGGCGCGGCAACTCCAGCCTGGCCGCCGCCGAGGGAGAGAGAACTGTTGGTGCGCTGGCCTCGCTCAAGGACGAGCCGGGCGGAGTGGCGTTCAAGCTGAGCAACGATGGTGAGTTGCCCTGGGGGCTGGTGCAGTTGCGTTTTGATGACGGTGAGGGTGTGCCGGTTCGTCTGGAACTATCTCCCCGTCTGGAGGGGTTGCTGCACGCCGAGGGTGCGGGTGACGACGGGACGGTGTTGTTGCTGTTCGCCCCGGGAGCAAACGGCAACAGACTGAGAGCAGGAGCGGGTACGCTGTTCAGGGTGGTGCGCGCCGACGGTAAGGACCACCTTCGGTTGCCTCCACTGCAAATTCATTCGGTGAGCCTGGGAGGCGCGGAAGCGGATATGGAGCCCGGAGCATCGCGGGCGGGAAGTCTGCTGCCCAGACAGATGATGCTGCGCCAGAACGTGCCCAACCCGTTTAACCCCAGCACTACAATCAGCTTTACACTGCCGGAGAGCCAGGACGGACCCTCAGAGACCCGCGTTCGGCTGGAAATCTATAACCTGCGCGGCTCACGCGTGGCCCTGATTGCCGATGGCCTCTTCCCGGCAGGTATCCATCGTGTCCATTGGGATGCGACGGACCAGAGCGGCCGTAAGCTTTCCAGCGGAGTATATTTCTACCGCCTCCGGGCCTCGGGCCGCGTGATGACCCGCAAGATGATTCTGCTCAAGTAACAAGGTATCCAAAAGAACGTCCGTGCACTGGTTTCAGTCAAATTGCTGTATTTCCCACAGATGCTTGTAATTTGCCTTTTTTTATGGTAAAGTATGCCTATAGTGGTAATGAACATTGCGCCCGGGCGGGCGGGATGGGCTTCTGCTACTGTTTGAACTGGTTCCCCAAGCTTAACTTGATCTTCCCCACTGGCGCCATGCTCCGTCTTCCCCCGTGGATCTGGCGGCCGTCTATTCAGACAGAAGGCAGGCTGGAGATGAGTGCGGCCAAAACACCGTTCATCAAGAAAGAGATAAACTGCCCGGTGTGCACTTCGCCGTCGCAGAACAGGTTCATAATGCCCAAGAGCTTCATAGAGTCGGAGGTAGAGAGCGACAGGCATGTGAAGAAATACAAATGGCTTAATTCCGCTTACGATGGCTTCCATCCGCCGTACTATCATTTCTGGCACTGCCCGACCTGTAAATACACAGCCAGCCAGCGTGATTTTCTCAAGCCGGGCGAGGACGCGAAGAGCAATTTTAACCTGCTCAAAAGCGGCATTCAGCAGATGAAGCCCAACCAGAAACAGATAGTCCAGTTGCTGGGCAGCGGCATAAACTACGACAAAGTAACGTTCTCGATGGCGCTCAACGCGCACCTGCTCGCTCTTTTCATCCAGGAACTCCCGCCCTCGGTGGACCGCGACGATAACAAGATCGCAAGCTACTACCTTCGCACCGGCTGGCTTATCCGTGAGCAGATGGCCAAGGACGACCCGGACGGAGAATTCGAGAAGCACAGGGAGTTTCTCGAAAAGCTGAGCAAGCTGTGGCCCGGCGTACCTCAGGACGAATCGGAATGCCTGAACCAGGCGGCCGAGAACTTTCAGAAGGCCTACCAGAACCATCCCCGCTACGCCGATATCCTGCACGCCACCGACCTGATGATCCTGATCGCGGAAATCTACATGCGCTCCGGGGACTTGAAGGCGGCGATGATGAGCCTGACCAGCGTGATGCAGACCGGCCAGAAGTACCGGGGACAGATGGGCGAGACCATGCGCAAGGACAAGGAGGCCGGACGGCTCACAGCCACGCGCAAGGCCCAGCTCGATGCCCAGGCGAACAAAGTCAACGTGCTGATGGAAAAGGCCGGTGACATGCGCCAGGAGCTTATCAAGATCAAGATGGCAAAGCAGGAGCCGAAAGCCAGGGCGGTGGTGACCAAGCTGGAGGCCAAAGGATTCGAGACCGAGCAGATTCGCGAGAAGTTGAAAGAGTTTAATTTCGAGCCGCAGTTGATCACCAAGCTGCTCGGACCGCCGAAAAAGAAAAAGTTTCTCGGTCTGTTTTAGGAGGAGACTGTTTTACAGTTCCCCTTGAGTTGCTCGATTCGTTTTCCCTGAATGCCGGTGGCCGGTGGCATACCGTCCCCCGCTGGAAGCTCTCTCCGCGGTCAGTTTTACCACGTTTTCAACACTTTATGATGTTATGTTCAAGTGCGAACGCGGCTTTGACGATAATATCAGTGGGGGATTGCGCCGTCGCGGCCTCTGCCTCATATTATTGTCAGGTAACTTTAACGGGCCGGATTGCTGATGAACGACATGATAAAATTGATCGTGATGGGTGTCGGTGGGGCGATAGTGAGTTTCCTGCTGATACTGGGCGTATTCTGGTTTACGCTCTCCCCGGGAGATGACGCCGCCGCCGGGCTGCAGGAAGGCGATGGAGGAGCAGCATCGGCCGCTCAGCAGCAGGGCGCGGCAGCCAGTTCGATGGCTCTTCAGCAACAGCGGCAGCGTGTGCCCGGCGGCGAGGTGCTGGCGTTCGCTGATGTGCTGGGAGAGAATATCCCGCTGGAAGCCACGGTGGACGGCTACGGTTGGGCGAGTTGGGGCATGAGCCTGCAGGAAGTGATGACACGCCTGGGTAACGAGGGCGTGTCCGACACTGTTGTTTTCCAGCCGCCGAAAAAGCCCGAGTTCACCTCGCTGGTGGCGCTCAATCCCGACGAGATGCGCTTTAAGGTGGAGTACCGCTTTCTCAACAACAGGCTGTTCCATATCGAAGTCTACTACTCGGATTATTTCGAGAACAACTCGTTCAACGCGTTCCTGTTATCCAAAATGAGCGAGTACGGACGCCCCTACGATATCAATGTGCGAGTGAACGAACTGGGCGATGTCATACTCAACGCCAAATGGGATACCGAGGAGAGCCTGATCGAACTGGTCTCGCGTCCCAACGGCCGCTACTCGCTGTTTCTCGACCATCAAATGGTGCTCTACCAGTTGGAGGAAGCGCGCAAGAGTGAAGAGCGCCTGATGTTCTGAGTTTTTTCCCGCTTTTCGGCAGTTCCATCCCCTGTATCTCTGTAATTTCCGCTTGATCCATGCTACCGGTATATCACGTTCCGCATACCTCCAGCTTGTACTTAGTGGTGCGGAATTTGCTACGATTTTAGGCTCAAGATGCCGGTTGATATCAACTGATGCCAAGAGATGACGCGGATGAAAACAAAAGGACAGAAACGTGAGCCCCGGCCGTTTGTGGGGATAAAGTGGGACTGCTGCAAGGTTTACAGCAGAGTCTATCTCAATGTAAAAAACATCGCCTATGTGGGCTGGTGCCCCAAATGCGGCAAGCGGGTGCAGATGAACGTTTGCCGCAGCGGTTCAAAAAAACGCTTTTTCAATGTCAGTTGAGCCGGTTCAAGCCGGTTCATTGGCCGCGTACCAGCGGCAGACTTTAGCTATCGCTCCGATCATCCCGTCCACCTGCTCATCGCTGTAATGTTCGCTCATGGAGAGGATGATCATCTCATCCAGTTGCTGCTCCGCCACGGGACACAACCCGGCGGGGTAGAGTTCGTCAATGCTGAGTGCTCCGGCAAGAGGGGGCAGTGGGAAAAAACTGCGTTCCGGATGCTGGAAACAGTCGTAGAGGTACACCGGCCTGCCGCCGGCGTAGCCGGTCCATGCCGGGACGCCCTCGGCGGCCAGGGCCAGGGCAAGTTGTGGAGCTTTTACACTGGTGGTCCGGTTGTCGGGGCGCAGGATGAGGTACCACCAGCTATGGTCGCAGCCTTTTGGGTTTACAGGCAGCGTAAGACCTGGCAAGCCGTCCAGGGCGGCGAGCATCTTGTCGGCTATCTTCCGTCGCCCTACCACGATATCGGCCAGCTTACCCATCTGTACGCGGCCCACGGCGGCCTGTAACTCGGTTATCCGGTAGTTCATCGCGAACACCTCCGGGTTACGTGAATCACCGGTGCGATCGTAGGCCTTGTCCATGAACAGCTTCATCCTGCGGGTCAGTTCGGGGTCCTCGGTTACCGCCACGCCTCCATCGCCCGTGGAAATATGCTTGTACCCGTTGGTGCTGAAACAGCCCACTGCCCCGAAAGTGCCGGCGAACTGTCCGCTGCTTTCGGCCAGCCAGCTCTGGGCCACGTCTTCGACCACCGTAATTCCGCGCTGTTTCGCTATCCGGCAGGTCTCTTCGATTCCGGCGCAGGAACCGGCCAGATGTACCGCCAGGATGGCTTTTGTGCGGCTTGTGATCGCTTTTTCCACGGCTTTGGGGGCCATGTTGAACGTTACCGGATCAATATCGGCGAACACGGGCAGGGCGCCCTGGGCGATAATGCCGATAATGCTGCCCAGGTCGGTTATCGGGCTGGTAATCACCTCATCGCGCCAGCCCACGCCCACGGCGGCCAGGGCGGTGTGGATCGATGCCGTGCCGCTGGAGGTGGCCACTGCGTGGGCCGTGCCGAAATATTCGGCAACATCCCGCTCATAGAGTTCGGTTTCGGTGCCGAACGTGCGGCACATTACCCCGGAGTCCACAATCCGGGCCAGGGCGTCTTTTTCCTGCTGCCCGAACCGCAGCGGGCGCAGGGACAGAGGATCGACAGGAGATTTGAGAAAGGGTTCACCACCGTGGAGTGCAAGTTTTTCCATTGTCTGCTCCTGGTAAAAAGAGCCGGAAAATGTGGAGCTAAAGCCCGGGCCTGATTCTGTCGATTAAGAAAGGGAATACGCTGTTTCACTAGTGCGTATACTGCGTAATATATCCATAATTCATCTTTTCAGGGAGGAAAAGATGGCCGAGATTATCAATGCGCTCACGGATGGAGTGGCATTCAAGGCGCCTGCCCACATGAGCGGCCCCAACGTCCACAGGTTCAGGAAACAGGTGATGGCCGGTTTGGCTTCCGAGCCCAAGTCTGTTGTTATCGATTTCGGCGAAGTCGATTTTATCGACATGCACGGATTGGTGCTGCTGCGCGATCTCTGTGAGGTGATCCGCGTATACGGTGTCCGTGCGTTTGCCTACAGGCTGAACGAGCAGATGCATGAGCTGCTGGGTGACATAGATCTGGTGGATGAGCTGGGTGATGTGAAGCCCGAGGCGTTCGCGCTGATGACAGCCTGATTTTTTTGCCGGGACCGGGTCTCAATCACATCTTTCATTCCTCCAGGGTTGGATGCACTCTAAATAGCCTGTAAGGGCTGAGGGGTGTTTTGTGCGCTATTTTTCTCTTCCAGGCAACTGGCGTCAGGGCCGGAGTGCGTTTCCACTCCTGTCCAGTGAGCGGTATTGATATTGAGATGATTTCTTACCAGCGCCAGGTCGTTCATATACCGTACCTGTTCAGGGCTGGGTCTGCCTTGTAAAAAGCTCTGCATAATGAGGATTAGATGGCATCAGGCTGATACCTGATAACCCCCTGGCCTCTGCCCTGCCAGCATCTGTTGCGGCCGCTCACAGCATCGCGGTGCGGTCCAGGCTGCGGTACTGGATAGCCTCGGCCAGGTGCTCGGGGGCAATTGTTTCGGCGGCGGTCAGGTCGGCGATAGTGCGGGCCACTTTCAGGATGCGGTCGTGGGCGCGGGCCGAGAGGCCGTAGTGGGTCACCGCGCGGCTGAGCAGCGCCCGGCACTCCTCGTTCAGTTCGCAGTGTTTCTTCAGCAGCTTGCGGCCCATGTGGGCATTGCAGTAAATGCCCTTCTCATCAGCCAGTCTCTTCAGTTGTATCTCACGCCCGCTTTCCACCCTTTCGCGCACGGCAGCCGAGCTTTCGCCCTCACGCCGTCCCGAAAGCTGCTCGAACGGCACGGCCGGCACTTCCACATGAATATCTATCCTGTCGAGCAGGGGGCCGCTGATATTGCTCATGTAGCGCTTGGTTTGAGCGCGGGAGCAGGTGCAGTTGTGTGATGGGTCGGTCTGGTAACCGCACGGGCAGGGGTTCATCGCGCAGGCCAGCATGAAGCGCGCAGGGAAGACCACGCTGGCCAGGCTGCGGCTGATTGACACCTCCCCATCCTCCATCGGCTGGCGCATCACCTCCAGCACGCTTTTCTGGAACTCCGGCATCTCGTCCAGGAACAGCACACCGTTGTGTGCCAGGCTGACCTCGCCGGGCTTGGGTACCCGCCCCCCGCCGATCAGGCCGGCATCGCTGATAGTGTGGTGCGGGCTGCGGAACGGACGGGTGCAGACCAGGGCCTGTTTTTCGCTCGTCAATCCGGCCACGCTGTGGACCCGGGTGGTCTCGATCGCTTCTTCCAGGCTCAGGCGGGGCAGGATAGTCACCAAGCGACGGGCCAGCATCGTTTTACCGCTGCCCGGCGGCCCGATCAGCATCACGTTGTGTCCTCCGGCGGCAGCCACCTCAATGGCGCGCTTGGCGTGCTCCTGACCCTTGACCTCGCTGAAATCTACTCCGTAGTTGGCTCCCGATTCAAACAGGCGGTGCGGATCTATTTTAACCGGTTGAAGATCATTCTCCCCGGCAAGGAACCTTACGGCCTCGGTCAGGGAGTCAACGCCGATCACTGAAACTTCGTCCACCACCGCGGCCTCGGCTGCGTTGGCCGAGGGCAGCAACAGGCCCTTCACACCCAGCCGGCGGCAGCCGGCGGAGATCGGCAGCGCACCCCTGATGGGTTTAAGCGTACCGTCCAGGCTTAACTCGCCCAGCACCATAAAATCTTCCAGCCGCCCGGGATCGAGCTGGCCGCTGGCCGCCAGCAGAGCCAGGGCTATCGGCAGGTCGAATGCCGCGCCCTCTTTCTTGACATCGGCCGGGGCGAGATTGATCGTGACACGCTTGAGGGGGAAGGAGAAGCCATTGTTGGTTAAAGCCGAGCTTACCCGCTCACGGCTTTCGCGCACTGCGTTGTCCGGTAGTCCAACCAGGGTGAAACAGGGTAGACCCTTGCTGATGTCGGTTTCTACCTCGACCATGAACGCGTCGATTCCGAGTACCGAACCGGAAAGTACTTTGCTCAGCAACCGAATGGCTCCTGTGCTTATAAGGGGAGTGATGGATTGGATCAGAGGCGGCAGAGCTCGCCGCCTGTCAGAATCAGCTTCCGGCTGCCTCGGTATCGACAGTCTCGGTATCGGCTGCCTCGGTATCGGCTGCCTCGGTATCGGTGGAGCTATCCTCGCCGGATTTCCCGTCGGAATCCGAGGTGCTTAAGCTCTCGCCGCCGGGCATCTGACGGCGTTTCTCCATCAGATCGATATATTTGGCGTACTTGAGATAGCCGATAACATTGGTCAGCCGCATGTCGGTCTCGGTACTGACCACGCGCGTAGTGCCCTCGATAATCTTTTCAAGGATCGGGGCAAGATCAGCCGAGCCTCCGCCGGAGAGCAGAATAAATTCCAGGTCCCAGTCCTCTACCCACAGGCGTTCCATGTCGCTGATGATGGCGGTGGCCAGCTGGCGCATCACCTCGTCGCGAAGTTCCGCCAGGCCGAATTCCTTGCCGCGGATACGGATGCTGCCGTTTTTAACCGGGTCGAACAGGCGGTAGAGCTCCACGTTTACGCCGCTCTGCTCCTGGATTTTACGGCTGATCAGGCTGAAAGCCTTGCTGATTCCCGTGTCCGTGGTGCGGCTACCCCGCTCGATATAGCGCAGGCGGTCGGTGATCGTATAGTCAGTGGTACGGAAGCCGATATCGATAACGCCGAATTTCTGGCGCGCCACATCCTTGTCCACTATCCGGCCGTGGTTGTTCATCATCAGGTTGAACACTGAACCGAATGGCTGGGGCAGCACGCGGACCTTGCGGATTTCTATATTTCTTTCCTCTGGCCCGCTGGGGCCGAAAAACTTTATCGTATGACCACCCTCGAGCATTTCCTGGAAGCGTGAGCGATATTGTTTGAAATAGCGGATCGGCAGTCCAGTCACGAGGCTGAACTCCCGGTTTGACTTGTTGCAGAACATGCTGATCGCTGTGAGGGCCAGCACTTTGGCGCTGTTTTCCAGCAGCGTGTTCTGCTCCAGGGTGAATTCGCGGACGCTGGATTGTTTTTCCGCCATGTCGCCGATGTAGAATTGCTTCCCGTTGATTTCCACGTGCAGGTTTTCCAGCTCGCCACCCTCCGAGAAACCGGACTGGAACTGGATATCGGTAGCATCGCCGGTAATCGATTTAAATATCACCGAGCGCTCGCCATCGAACGCTTTTGTGTAGCCGAATCCTACGTCAACTCCCAGGTACTCCATCGAGCGCTCCTTTTTTGAAAACGGGCGGCGGGCCGTTCAGGCCCGGAACGCGTCTTCGATGTGTTCCACACGAATATTATGCTCACTGTCCATCGGCCGGACAAGAATAACGTCGAAACGGTATTGACAATCATCCGCAGCCGTATCGTGCTCGGCCAGCCAACCGCGGGCGGCCTCAACCAGGTTACGCTGCTTGGCGGCAGTCACGCTCGTACGGATCGGAGCGAACCGTTCGTCGGAGCGGCATTTGACCTCCACGAACACCACAAGTTCTTCCCGGCGTGCCACCAGGTCAATTTCTTTGTGGCCGTAACGCCAGCGGCGGGCCAGAATCTCGAAACCAAGTTTTTCGAGATAGCCGGCGGCATGGTTCTCGCCTCTAAGGCCCTGCTCGTGGCTATGACGCATGTGTGCCGCCACGGTTGGTTTATCAGATACCCTACTAATGTATTTCGAGCGAATCACACTCGAACTTTATAGACTTTTGCACCAGGGTGGACAGCCCATAGAGCAAGTATAGAGCAAATTGGCTGACTGTCAAGCTTTCATTCCGAATAGGGTGCTATGAGCGGTTTATTACCTTCCAGCACCTGGTGCCGCCACAAACGCAAATATTCAGGCAGGTTGCCCTGCTGTATTGATTGGACGTAATAGTACAAATCCGTTGCCTGTAAGTTCGTGATGCGGAAATTTTCAGCAACATGGACCACCGCATCTTCCAGTAGCGAGTCCACCGCTTGCTCGCCAATGTCTTCGCTGAGTTGCTGCATGGCCTGACTAATCATCGAAAAGGCTTCCATCCGGTCATTTTCAAAACTTATACTCAAACGGTCCTTCCAGAAATTGTGGAAAATCAATTCCCGGATCCCCTGGCCGGTAAAACCCCGGACAGTGCGGTCCGCCGGGGGGAAATTATCGAAATCCCTGATGAAAACCTGCTCGAATTTTTCTAGCGCCACTTCGAGCTGGCCCGTGGACAGTTCCCTGGTGGCCTCGAGGAACATGAAGCGGCTCATCGTCCGCAGCGCCTCGATAAGGCCAGGATAATCGCGCGTGTCCTGTTCGTAGTTCTCCGGATGCAGGATCAACTCGTGGACCAGAGCCTTATACCCCTCCTGAACATGCACCATCACAAACTGGGTTGGGTGCCCCGGGATTCTACCCAGTGTCAGGGAATCGGCCAGGATCCACTCTGCCCGGCCAAGTTCCCAGTCGGGATCGGGACGGTCCACGGCAGCCACGGCCCGGCCGGCGTGGAGCGAAATAAGATAAACCTGCATCGAGGTCAATATACGATGGTAGTTAAGCCGTTCCTGCTGGCTCACTGTCGCTTCCTTGGTGCGTTGCAGTTGCGAATTGCGCAGGAAGAACAGGATGCTTTCCCTGGCGAACGAAGCCATCTTTTCCGGGTCGGTATCCTTGCGCTGCATCGCTTCCCAGCGTTCGATACGCTTTTCCAATTGGTAGACTTTCAGGTTGCAGCCCGCCGATACGGAAAGTACAAGCAGGGCCGCGAACAGCCAGCAGGTTCTCTTCATCTTAATCACGCTCCTTGGGAGTTTGGTCTGTATTATTTTTGCCCGTCAAACAGTGCCTGCAGGTATGAGCCAGTGTACGACTTCCGCACACCAGCTACCTGCTCCGGGGTGCCGGATGCCACCAGCATCCCCCCCCGCTCGCCACCGTCGGGACCGAGGTCTATGATATAATCCGCTGTCTTGATCACATCAAGGTTGTGCTCTATTACCGCCACCGTGTTGCCCAGGTCCACCAGGCGATGCAAGACGCCCAGCAGCATCCGCACATCGTGGAAATGAAGGCCGGTGGTTGGTTCATCCAGGATATAAAACGTGCGGCCGGTGCTGCGCTTGCTTAGTTCGCTGGCCAGTTTGACCCGCTGGGCCTCGCCGCCGGAGAGCGTGGTGGCCGGCTGTCCCAGATGGATGTAACCCAGGCCCACTTCGCTCAACGTTTCCAGACGCTGGTGGATGGCGGGAATATTGCGGAAGAACTCCAGCGCCTCGTCCACGGTCATTTCCAGCACATCCGCTATCGAACGGCCCTTGAAGGTCACTTCCAGGGTTTCGCGGTTGTAGCGCTTGCCCCGGCAGACATCACAGGTGATATACACGTCCGGCAGAAAATGCATCTCGATCTTCACCAACCCGTCGCCATGGCAGCTCTCGCAGCGGCCACCCTTTACATTGAAGCTGAAACGCCCGGGTTTGTAACCGCGCATCTTGCTCTCGGGAAGATCACTGAACAGGTCACGGATCGGGCCGAATAGATTGGTGTAGGTGGCAGGGTTCGAGCGCGGAGTGCGTCCGATCGGGCTCTGGTCGACATCGATCACCTTGTCGATATGCTCCACTCCCTCCACCGAGGCGCAACGGCCTACACTCTTGCGCGAGCCGTGGAGGTGTCTGGCCAGGTGACGGTGCAGGATGTCCTCGACCAGCGAACTCTTGCCGCTGCCCGAGACGCCCGTGATACAGATGAACATGCCCAGGGGGAACTCGATATCCATTCCCTGCAGGTTGTTCTCAGTGGCCTGGCGCACCAGCAGCGCATTGCCGTTTCCGGCTCTTCGCTCCAGCGGCACTTCGATACACTTATCGCCCCTGAGGTAGGCGCCGGTAATCGATTCTGTGCAGGCTTCCACCTCTTGCACCGTACCCTGGGCCACCACCAGTCCGCCGCGCTTGCCGGCTCCGGGTCCGAGGTCCACAATGTGGTCGGCGGAGCGGATAGTCTCTTCGTCGTGCTCCACCACTATTACCGTGTTACCCTGGTCGCGAAGGTTGAGCAGGGTTTCTATCAGCTTCCGGTTGTCTTTCTGGTGCAGGCCTATCGACGGCTCGTCGAGAATGTAGAGCACCCCCACCAGATGGCTGCCGATCTGGGTGGCCAGTCTGATCCTCTGCGCCTCTCCGCCGGAGAGTGTTTCCGCCGTGCGCTCCAGGGTAAGGTAGTCCAGGCCCACGTTTATCATAAAGCGCAGACGTTCGGTTATTTCCTTCAGCGCCTGATGGCCGATTTCCAACTGTCGTTTGTTGAGTTTCAACGTGCCGAACTGCTCGAGCAGACGTCCGACCGGTAATTCGATCATCCGGCCAATGCCAATCCCGCCGATCTTGACCGCCAGGCTCTGCTGCTTGAGACGCTTGCCGTGGCAGAACGGGCAGGGCAGGATCCGCATGAACTGCTCGATCTGGCCTTTGACTGTCTGGCTGGTGGTATCGTAGTAGCGGCGATTGAGGCTCTGGATCACGCCTTCCCACTCGGTGGTGTACTCACCCTTGAAACGTTCGGACTGGTATTTTATGCCAAGTTTTTCGGTTCCCGAGCCGTAGAGCACAATCCGTTTTACCTTATCTGAAAGATCGCCCCAGGGTGTGTTGGGGTGGAAGTCATAGCGCTCACTCAGGCCCTTGATTATCGATGGGATCACACTTCCGCTGGGCTCACCCCAGGGCTTTACTACACCCTCCATGATCGACATCCGCTCATCGCCCAGTACCAGCTCGGAGTCGACTTCCATCCTGGTGCCCAGCCCGCCGCAGGGTTCGCAGGCGCCGTAGGGGCTGTTGAAGCTGAACAGGCGTGGAGAAAGCTCCTCGTAGGAGATGCCGCAGTCGTGGCAGGCCAGTTCCTCACTGAACATTATCTGCTCGCCGCCGCCCAAATTTACCAGCACCAGCCCACCGGCCAGGGCAGCGGCGGTCTGTACGGAGTCGGAAAGGCGGTTACGGTTCTCAGCGCTTACTTTCAGGCGGTCGACCACCACCTCGATACGGTGCTTAACGTTTTTCTTCAGCGCCGGGACATCCTCCAGACGGTAAAGCACGCCATCGACCCGCACCCGCACAAACCCCTTCTTTTTCACCTGCTCGAACAGTTCGCGGTACTCGCCCTTGCGCTCGCGCACCAGCGGGGCCATCACTGTCACCTGGCTGTCCCCGTATTTGTCCGCCACGGCCTCGGCTATCTGGCTCACACTCTGTTTTTCGATTAACTTGCCGCAATTGTGACAGTGTTGCAGGCCCACGCGAGCAAACAGCAGCCGCAGGTAGTCGTAGATTTCGGTGATAGTGCCCACTGTGGAGCGAGGGTTGCGGCTGGTGCTTTTCTGCTCGATAGAGATCGCCGGGCTGAGGCCCTCGATAAAGTCCACGTCCGGCTTGTCCATCAGGCCCAGGAACTGGCGGGCATAGGAAGAGAGGCTCTCCACGTAGCGCCGCTGGCCCTCGGCGTAGATCGTATCGAACGCCAGCGAACTCTTGCCGCTGCCACTGAGCCCGGTGAGCACGGTCAGCTTGCCGCGTGGGATCACAAGGTCGATGTTGCGCAGGTTGTGCATTCGCGCGCCGCGGATAACCAGACTGTTATTAAGTTTATTTTCAGTGTTCGGCATAGCTTAAGAATAACCTTTTTCGAAGGATCGGGACAATCCAGCTAATTTAAGATAATTTTCCGTTTCTGTCAAAGACCGCGGGAGTGAACCGGTTTGTTCTTTAGAGCGCTTGACGTAACCGCGCCATCTGTTGACATAGTTTTGCGCGGCAGGTAGTTTTGATCCATCTTACTCCCGGTCGTGTGATATCCAAAGGCCGGAGCCGGCTTTTTATCTCAAATCGCCACTCAATCAAGTTCCGGAGGGAATATGAGCTCCCTGCGCATCCCCGTCCTGTTTGTTCTTTTCGCCGTTTTAACAACACTGGCCTGCGGTGGCAGTGGCGGAGTTAAGCTGCCTGTGGTCAAGGATACAGGGCTATGGTATTACCGTGGTATGGCTACTTACGATTTCGGAGCTGCGGAACCGCTGTTTGTGGAGGGCGCGCACAACGCCGCCCTGCTGGGATTTGATACACAAGCCGCAGTGGGCAAAAATATCGAGCGGGCCACGTTGTGGCTTCACCAGGCGGGCGAGCAGCCGCTGGTTACGTTGGTGGTGGGCACGATTGCAGCCGACTGGATCGAGGGTAGTGGTGACGGCAGCGGACCCGACCCGCTCGGGAGCTGCGCGGCATATGTGGGGGTGGACCCCCAGAGCGGGGACACGGTGCGCTGGGCAGGGCGGCAGAGTGATGTGACCGACGTGATGCTGACCGCCGGAAATACCCTCCGTGCCGAGTTGACCGTTACCCGTCAGGGTGACGGCTGGCAGAGTGTAGAGCTGCCGCTGGAGATAGCCCACGCACTGGTGAGCGGGGAAAGCTACGGGCTGGTGCTGGTGGATGGGAAGGGGCAGTTGCGCAGTCCCGATGAAAAGTTTATCAACAAGTATTTCCACAGCCGGGACAGCGGGCGCTACGCTCCTTACCTGGAAGTGGAACTGAGCGATCCGCCAGCCGGAGCACCTGCCGCGCCAGCGGACGTGGCCGTGAAACCGGAGATCAGGCAGGCCTCGCTGGCCGGCGGCGGCGTCAAAATTTTTATCAGTCCTCAGTCCGCTGGCGGCAGTGCGGCGGAATACTACGAAATCAGGACTTCGGCCACGCCCCTGGATGTGAATTCGGTTGAGGCGGCCAGCGAGGTTCCCCGTCAGCTGATTCCACGCGCGGGAACTGGCCTGGATTCGGTGCTCGTGGCTGGCCTTGAGCCGGGCGGTGAGCTTTACGTTGCCGCCCGGGCAGTGGACCGTTTTGGCAGGGCGGGCGGTTGGAAGTTTGGCTCCGGAGCGGTTTCAGCCGCGTTGGAGGCTCCCGTGCTGGCCGATCCCCGCAGGCCGGATATCGGCGGGGCGATCCGGGTCTGGGCTGTTGGGGTGGATGAGAAGGTTAACCCGGTCAGCGGACGACTGCTGGAGGATAATCTGTCCCGCTATGCTTTCCCCGGCGATGGCGACTACGACTACATGTACGGCAATTATCTCTGGAGCGCCGGAGCAAGAAAAATAACGCTGGACGTTCCGCGCGGCGGCACGGCGGCGTTCCAGGTTGTGGTATCTCCGGCCGGGGAATCTATCGGCGGCGTATCGTTGCGCGCCGGCTGGAACTCTTCGCCAGCGGGCTCCGGGCGTTTTCCGGTAAAGGTTTTCCGCAACTGGTATGTCCGCTCCGATAAGGACAGCCAGTGGTATGCCGAGGTGGCGGTCCCGCATAGGGGAGAGTTCGCTGTTCCGGCTACTGACAACGGGATCGAGGGCCAGCGCAACCAGGCGTTCACGGTTGAGTTCTACGTGCCGCGTGCTGCGCGCGCGGGCCGCTACAGCGGGCAGGTGGTGGTGGGAGCGCGGGGGCTGCTGGCGCGGCGGATCACGGTGGAAATCAATGTACACCAGGCGGCGATACCGGAGAAACTGCCTTTTATCAGCGAGATGAATGTTTACGGGCCGGTGGGCAGTCAGTACGGCCTGGCCGATGACAGCGACGAGTACTACGGGATCGAGGAGCAGTACTACCGGATAGCCCACGAGCATCTGACAGTTATCAACCAGTTGCCCTACAGCCAGCTCGGTACGATCAAGGCCGTGGGCGCCCCGTTGCTCCGTGGCGAGGGCAAGGACATGGAAGTGGCCGACTGGAGCGCCTGGGACCATCGCTGGGGCCGTTATCTGGATGGCAGCGCGTTTGCGGGCATGGACCGCCAGGTGCCGGTGCCGGTGATGTACCTGCCGTTTTTCGAGAACTGGCCCGCGGACCTGAACAAGCACTACCGGTTTCAGCCAACGGACACTACTTACGTGGGCAAGATCAACGAGCACGCGCTGACCGCTCCGTCAATCGAAAAGGCGTTCGATCCGGCCTACGAGCAGGAGTGGCTGGCTGTGATGCGGCAGTTCACCGATCATCTGGTGGAAAAGGGCTGGACCGATACCGAATATCAGGTCTACCTGAACAACAAGTACTACTATAAGAAAAGGGGCCGCGGTATCGGCGGTGAGGGTGTCAGCTGGTGGCTGCTGGACGAGCCGTACCACTGGGAAGATTTCAAGGCGGTGGCATGGTACGGCGAGTTGTTTCAGCGTTCACTGGGAGAACGCAGCGAGCCGAAAGTGGTCTACCGGATAGACGTCAGCCGTCCGCATCTGGCATTCGGCCTCTGGGACAAGCTGGAAAGCGTGTACTACGTGAGTTCCTATTTCTACACCAAGAACGCGTTCCTTCGCCAGCGGAAGGACCTGTACGGTGAGCAGATACGTAACTACGGCTCATTCCACAACCTTGAGCAGACCAACCTGACCGCCACTGCCTGGCCGCTCAAGAGCTGGCTTAACGGTGGCAACGGGTTGCTGCCGTGGAAAGTGATCGCCCAGGATGAGAATTTCGAGAAGCCCAACAAAACAGCTATTTTCTATCCCGGAGTGCGTTTCGGGATCCAGGGTCCGCTGGTGAGCCTGAGGCTGAAAGCGATGCGGGAGGGTACCGAGCTTGTGACCCTGCTGGCGATGCTGGCTGAGCGCGAGGGCTGGAACCTTCAGCAGGCGGCGCTGGCCGTGGGGGAGCGTCTGGACCTGGGCGGCGCTACAATCACGGAGTTTTTTGATGATGCCGGCACAGTGGATTTCTCGCGGCTTGGCAGTGGGGATATCGCGGCTCTTAAACGGGATATTCTGCTAACTCTGGAAAAGCGGTAAAGCGGATTTGATCGAAAGAATTCCCCGGAGTTTGCTCCGGGGTAAGCTGTTGCATTTGCAGGACGGGAAGCTTAAATCCCCCCTGGCCCCCCTTTGGAAAGAGGGATTGAGAGAGATTTTCAGCTACATCGCAGCTCTGCCGCGGGGTAGTTCATTAAACGTAAGTGTGCTGCTTGTAAGTTTTTGCGCCGGGATATTGCGAAACGCAAGCAAACTCAGGTAACCGCTTATAGATAAATAGGATTGGAGGTTAGTCCTGGCTGTAAAAAAGGCTTGTCAGCCGCTTGGCTATTCGTTAGATTCTTCCGCGATTAACCTGCCGGTCAGCTCTGTCCGGCAGCGGTTGCCCGGGAGCCTTAGGATAGCGCGTACGTACTCGTAATGGATGAGGGGCATGACAGAGAAAAAGTTTTCCATATTTGGTAATAAGATCGTCTGTACTATTCTGTTTGTGTTTTTTCTCTATCTGTTCCTGTTAAGCATCCAGTTGATGGGCGGGTCGTTCAAGTATTTCGGCAAGGGGTTGGCGGAAACCCTGCTGAGTACCACTTCCAATCCGTTCAGCGGTTTGTTTATCGGTCTGCTGGCCACGGCGCTCGTGCAGAGTTCGTCCACTACAACTTCGATTGTGGTGGGCCTGGTGGCGGTGGGCGGGATCGAGATGCACAGCGCAATCCCGATTGTGATGGGCGCCAACATGGGCACCACTGTCACCAATACGATTGTTGCGCTGGGCCATATCAGCCGCAGGGACGAGTTTCAGCGGGCGTTCTCGGCCAGCGTGGTTCACGATGTGTTCAATGTGCTGGCCGTGCTGGTCATTTTCCCTCTTCAGTATTATACCGGCTTCCTGGAGCATACCGCCGTATTTTTCGAGGAAATGCTGATCAATGTGGGGGGAGCCTCTTTTTCCAGTCCGCTCAAGGCTATTACAGAGCCTGCAACTGGCTACATTTCGGAACTGCTGGGAAAAAACGCCTGGCTGATCCTGATAGTCTCGTTCGTATTGCTTTTCCTCGGCTTGCGTTATATGGTTAAGTTCATGAAGGCCTTGATCATGGATAAGGCCGAGGTTATTTTTGAGAAGACGATTTTCAAAACCTCGTTGCACGGTCTTCTGTACGGGATTCTTCTCACCGCGCTTGTACAGAGCTCTTCGGTTACAACCAGCCTGATAGTGCCGTTGGCCGGAGCCGGGATGATCAGTATCGACAAGGTGTTCCCCTATACGATGGGGGCCAATATCGGTACTACGATCACGGCGCTGCTGGCCGCGCTGGCAACAGGAAGTCCGAGTGCGCTGGCGGTGGCGATGTCGCACCTGATGTTTAACATCTGCGGGATTCTGATCTTCTGGTGGGTGCCGTTCATCCCGATCAACATCTCTGAGAAAATCGCCGTATTTACAGCACGGAACAGGAGTTACGCGTTAGTTTATATTGTGGTCGTCTTCTTTGCCTTACCGCTTGTGGTAATTTACCTGATGAGGTGAGTATATGTTCAGATCTCTGATTAGCTGGTTCAGGGCCAAAAACCTGCTTGTCCAGGCCGAAAATCAGGTTCTTGTGATGCTTCAAACGGTCCAGGAGCTTTTCGATGACTCGGTGAAGTTGTTCTGGACCGGTAAAGGTGCAACTAAAGAAGATATCAGGGAGCGTGACAGGGCGATTAACCAATATGTGCGCGACGTGCGCAAGAAAATCCTGACCCACCTTGCTTTTACCGGTTCAAGTGATCTCGATTTGAGCCTGGTGATGGTTAATATAGTGGTTTATATCGAGCGGATTGGCGACTACACCAAGGATATCGCTTACCTGGCGACCGATCATCCCGGTGATCTGAATGCCGGTGAGCTGGAAGCCGGTGTGCACTTGATTGAGCAGGAGCTTAGTGACAGGCTGCAAATGCTATGCGATATATTCTCCAGTGAAGACGATGAGGATAATCTGGCTCCCAAACTGACAAGCACCCATAAGGCAATGAACTTGCAATACCAGGAAGTGCTGGCAGTGCTTATGGATGAGAGTAAGAATCCCCTTTTACCGGCAGACAGCGCCAAGCTGGCGTTATATATACGCTGTTTGCGCCGGGTGGAGGGCCACATCTACAATGTAGCTTCCGCCGAGGTTAACCCTTTCCACCGGATCAGCTTCAAGGCTAAGAAAAAGAATAAACAGGTTGCTGAGTAGCGCACATGCCTGGATTAGGATTAATGAGTCAGGTAGAGCCGGGCCGCCAGGACTGGCGCTCCGGCTTTTTTTTCGGTACTCTAGCGGGCTTTCGGCAACAACACGGTGAATGTGCTGCCCTCACCGGGTACGCTTTCCAGGTCTATCCAGCCGCCGTGGCGCTCCACAATTTCGTGGACAATCGACAGGCCCAGGCCCGTGCCCTCGTTGGTCTGTTTGGCCTTGGTACCACGAAAGAACTCATCGAACACCTGGCCGGCCTCCTCGCTGTCGATCCCGATTCCCGTATCGGCAACTTCCAGCCGGATGTAATCTCCTTTGGTCCCGGCGCTGATCCGCACTTCGCCCTGTTTGGTGTACTTAATCGCGTTGCTGATCAGGTTTATCACCACGTGGTTGATCGCCTCTGGATTACCCAGCAGAGGCGGCAGATTATCGGGAAGCTCCAGCACAAGCCGCAAGGATTTATTCTCGGCCTGCGCCCTGAGCAACTCCAGTTGCCTGTCCACTATCGGAACCAGATCAAGGGGTTCCTTGGTGAAACTGTGATCGGCCACCTGCATCCTGCTCAGTTCCAGCAACTCACCGATCATCTTCAGCAGCAGATGGGTCCGTTTTTCCGCCCGCCCAAGTAGCTCTGAAACTTTGCTGGATAGTTCGCCGGCAAAGCTGGTAAGAATTACGGTGATCAGGGTCTGGATCGCCGCCAGAGGTGCTTTCAGCTCGTGCTCCACTTTAAGGATAAAGCGGCTGCGGTGCTCGTGAACGTCGGTCAACTCACGGTTGGTCAGTTCCAGGGATTCTTTAAGCTCTATCAGTTCCTGCTCGCGGCTGCGAAGGCGGGAGGTGATGGAAGTGGCCATGTAGACCGAGAAATATATCGTGGTGGTAAATACCACCGATAGCGAGAGCAGGTAGAGTGGGTGGTAGAAGATCACGGGGCTGAAGAACGGGAACAGGCGGTGATGCGGAATAAACCCCTGGCTTTCAAGAAAAAGCATCGAGTTGAAAAACAGCGCGGCCAGGGTGGCCTGGCGGTAGCTGTCGGCAGGCTCCAGCAGGATGCTGGCGATTATCATGTGGAAGATGTAGTAGAAGAAGAACGGGTTCTCGCTACCGCCGCTGAAATAAATCAGCACGGTAAGGATCAGCAGGTCGAGAGAAATCTGTAAATTGGCCAGCTGGGCTATCCGTCTGTGACGGCCGGGTTTGCCCCGGAGGGTGGACCGCAGATGGTTGAAGTAAATCTTGTAGCCTGCGTTGGTAATAAATATGGCGGAGCAGACCGCAAGCAGAACCAGCCTGTCGACCATCAGGTCTAACAGGCTGGTTGCCAGCAATACGGTGATCATTACACCGCTGGCCGCAAACCAGCGCACGCGGATAAGCCAGCCGATTCGGTCGGCCAATTCGCTTCGGTAGGTAAGCGACAGTTTTTTTAGCGTCTGTCTCATTAGCGGATGATAGGTCCGTGTGTCCGGGTGACCGGAATGATTCAGTCCTTGATCTTCAGCTTGCGCTTGATCAGAGGAATCAAAACACTGGGCTTGACCGGTTTCTGCAGCGCCCCGGACAGGCCGATCTCGTTGATGTCCAGATTGTAACTGGTGGATTCACCAATCGAGCTTAACAGAATCATCGGCGCCTTGCAACCTGAATCTTTAATCTGCCCGGCTGTTTTGGCGCCCGCGTCCACGGTTTCCATCATCATATCCACAAGAATCAAGTCCGGATTGACAGAGGTGGCCTTTGCAAGACCCTCTTTGCCGCTGCTGGCTGATTCGACAGAGAATCCCTCTGTCTCCAGCATGATCCGGATCGCTTCCGAGATGTCCTTATCGTCATCGATAATAAGGATGGTCTTATTCTGCGTGTTTGCCATTGGCTCGGTCTCCTTAAGGCATTTACTCTGAAAAATTTCTGATCTCGCCCGGCGGCCTGCTCCGGGATATTATTTCAACCTGCCGCGTGTTCATTACAGACAGCGGCGGGGTTTTCCGCGCGCAGGATTTCCTCCAGTAATTTTGCCGCCGAGTCGATCCGTCGCTGGAAAGCCGCCGATGGACTGGCGCCCAGTTCAAAATATTCGCCCCGCACAGCAAGGACGAAAGCTGGAGGCGGGTTACCGTAAACGCTCCGGCAGGTTTCCATCACAGTTTCCGGCAGCATCGCATGGGTGGTGAAATCGTTCCGGTTCATCGGCTCAACAGGCCGCAACTCCCACGGTTCGGCGGCATCGACAGCAGCATCGATAAACAGCGTCAGCTCGCTTTCGGCCACATCAGCCGCATGCTCCACGTTGAGCTGGTAGTCGCAGACCACTCTCGTGCCCTGAACGTTCCACTCTTCGGCTTTCCCGGCCAGCAACGGGCCGGCGGCGTCATCTCCGCGGCCCGGGTTGCCATAACCGATTACAGCTACCCTGCATTTCACGCACGGCTCCCTTTGATCCTGGAACTGATCACGTTACCGTCGTTGTCGGTCAGCTTGACTTCGAGCGGCATCTGGCCCAGCGCGTGGGTGGCGCAACTCAGGCAGGGATCGTAGGCGCGGATTGCCACTTCAATGTTGTTCAGCAACCCGTCGGTAATCTCCTTGCCGGTCAGGTGATCCACGGCCACGCGATGAACGGCCTTGTTCATCGGATCGTTGTTGCTGGTGGTGCTCACTATCAGGTTGCACATCTCTATCTGATCGTCATCGTTGACCCGGTAATGATGGAACAGCGTACCACGCGGGGCTTCGATAACGCCCACGCCCTCGCTCACACGCTGGCCGCGGCGAATCATCTCTCCGCTGGAGAGATCATCGTCGTTCAGCAGTTCCTTGATCACTTCGGCCGAGTGCAGCATCTCGATCATCCGCGCCCAGTGGTAGTGCAGCGTGAAGTTGTTGGGCTTGCCGCCTGTGTAGGCGCGGAAGATTTCAAACTCCTTCTGCGCCAGATCGCTGGGGATAAAATCGGCGGTATTGAGCCTGGCCAGCGGGCCTACCCTGTACCAGCCGTTCCTTTTGCCCAGCTTGCGGATAAACGGGAACTTCATGTAGCTCCAGTTGCGCACTTCCTCACCGATATAATCAACGTAGTCCTTGTAGTCAACCTGGTCGTATATCTTAAGGCCCTCGGCGTCCACTGCCCTGATATTGCCGTGGTAAAAATCCAGCGCCCCGTCCTGGCGCACCAGGCTGAGGTGGTTGGAGGGGAAGGAGCCGAACGAGTCGAAGAAATCCGGATTCTGTGAGTGAACCTTTTTCACCAGCTCCACCGAATCGACAGACCATTGGATCATCTGATCGATATCAGCCAGGAACCCGTTGCGCTCTTCCTTGCTCATCTGACGGTTGATACCGCCGGGGATAGCTCCTGTGCCATGGATTTTCTTGCCGGCAGTGGCCCGGATAATCTCCTGGCCGTAGCGGCGCAGCAGGATGCCCTGCTTGGCGATTTCCGGAAACTCGGCAGCCACCGCCAGTACGTGGCGCTTCGATACGTCACTCTCGAAACCGAACAGCAGGTCCGGGCTGCACAGGTGATAGAAATGCAGCGCGTGGCTTTGCAGCATCTGTCCGTAGTGCATCAGGCGGCGCATTTTCTCTGCCGTGGGGCTCAAACCGTCGGGGCCCACGCCCACCACCACATCCATCGCCTTGGCCGCTGCCAGGTGATGGCTCACAGGGCAGATGCCACACAGGCGCTGGACCACCACCGGGGCTTCCCAGAAGGGGCGGCCCTGGATGAACCGCTCAAAACCACGGAACTCGACGATATGAAGGCGGGTGCGTTCAATGCGGCCCTCCTCGTCAATTATAATCGTCACCTTGCCGTGGCCCTCAACCCTGGTCACGGGATCGATAACCACCTTTTTCAGGTTCTTTTCCCTGATTCTGGTCACGAATTCGCTCATCGGTAAACCGCTCCGTTCTCAGTCGTATTTTATCAGTTCATATGGCAGATCGGCGTCTTTGCCTGTCAGCAGCGCCACCAGAGCCTCCCAGATCAGGTCGGCCGAAGGCGGGCAGCCGGGCAGGGAGTAGTCGATCTTGACCACATCGTTGCACGGGTACACTTTGTCGAGCAGCAGGGGCAGTTCCGGATCAGCCGGAATCGCACCGTCCACCACTGTGGGGCCATCGATATATGCTTCCCGCAGGCATTCTTTCAACGGCACACCGTTGCGCATCGCGGGCAGACCGCCCATCACCGCGCATTCACCAACCGCCACCAGCACTTTGCAGCGCTTGCGGAAAGCGCGGAGAATTTCGACGTTCTCGTGGTTGCAGCAGCCGCCCTCGATCAGCCCTACAGCACAGTCACCGCTGAAGCGCTTGATGTCGTTGATCGGCGACTTGTCGAAATCCACCAACTCGGCCAGCTTCAGGATGCGCTCGTCGATATCCAGCAACGACATATGGCAGCCGAAGCAACCGGCCAGGGAAGTTGTCGCTATCTTGGGTTTTGCCATGATTATCCTCGTTTAACTCTGATGGCTTTGTAAAAAGTCCACCTGCTTTGTAGCGCTGCATATCTTGTCACTGCGGAGTACCTTTAAGTACACCTCATCCCTCGATATTTGCGCGCCTCGCATCTGGAACTTTTTACTTTGCCATCGGCAAGTATGACTTTTTACGAAATCATCAACTCTTAGTCTTGAGTTGTCCTTGATTGAAATCCTAAGCCGGAGGTCCTATTTGGCCCGGCGCGCCTCAATATCGCTGCCGATGGGCTGCATGTCGTAAGTACGCTCGCCGATTGGTTTGCGATAGGCGGTGTCCTTGACAATAATCGCCCCCACCGGGCAGGCCTTCACGCAGGCGTCATCAGCGGAGATATCCACTCCCTTCAGACCGTCCGTGCTGCTGGCCTTGATCCTGAGAGCGCCGCCCCGCCCGATAAAACCGAGAATGGGTTTTTTGTCGATCTGCTCCGCGGCTCGTACGCAACGTCCACACTGGATGCAACGGTTCCCGTCGATAAAAATACCCGGATGGGAAGCATCGAGTTTGCGTGAGGGGAACATGTACGGATACCGTGGAGCGAGAATCTTGAGCCGGTAGGCGATAGCCTGCAGCTCGCAGTTTCCGCTCCGCTCGCACATCGGGCAAAAATGGTTGCCCTCGATAAACAGCATTTCAATCACCGCACGGCGCATGTCGAGAACTTCATCGCTCTCATTCTCGATAATCATGTCCCGGGCCACCGGCGTTGTGCAGGCGGCCTGGTTGCGGCCGTTTGCGCTCACCGTGCAGACACGGCAGCTTCCGCTGGGGCTCAGGTCTTTCTGATGGCAGAGCCGTGGGATGTAGACACCGTTGTCATCGGCCGCTTCCAGGATACTCTGTCCCTGGGTGGCCGTGCACTCGGTCTCGTCGATATAGAAGGTTATTTTTTCACTCATCATCTGATGTCCCTTATTCGTGGATTGCGGTTCTACCGGTGGCCTCGCAGGCATCCTCCACCGCCCGTTCCAGATCAAACCCGGTCAGGTACTCATCTTCCGTTATCCGTTCCTCGTAGACCCTGCGGAAATTGGCCAGGGTGGTCAACTCGGGATTGGCGGCGGTCTGGCCCAGGCCACAACGGCTGGCCGACTTGATCGTGTGTCCCCAGCTTTCCATCTCTTCCAGGTCCTTACGGGTGCCGTTGCCCGCGATTATCTTTTCGATCTTCGAGCGCAGCAGCCTGGTGCCCACCCGGCAGGGAACACACCATCCGCAGGACTCTTCCTCGAAAAAACGGGCGAAATTGAGCACGGTCTCCAGGATGTCGCGTCCGGGACCGAACACCATCATCGCCCCGCCCGTTCCCAGGTCATCGTAGCAGATCTTGCGGTCGAAATCATGCTCGCCGATAAAAGTGCCGCTTGGGCCGCCCACCTGCACGGCCACCGCGTCCTCGGCGCCCACCACCTGAAGGGCCACCCGCACGGTCATGCCCATCGACAGCTCGTACACTCCGGGTTTTTTGCAATCACCGGAGATGGAGAGCAGCTTGGTACCCGAGCTCTCGCCGCTGCCGAAAGAGGCGAACCATTCGCCGCCCTCATCGATTATGCGGGCCGAAGCCGCCAGGGTTTCAACGTTATTAACCAGCGTGGGTTGACCCATGTAACCAGACACCACCGGGAACGGCGGCCTGTCGCGAGGTTCACCGCGCTTGCCCTCGGCGGAGTTGATCAGCGCACTTTCCTCGCCGCAGATATAAGCGCCGGCGCCAAGCTGGATGCGGATCTCAAAATCGAACCCGTCCTTGCCGGCCACCGACTTGCCCAGCAATCCGGCGGCGCGGCGTTTTTCCAGCACGTCTTCAAGGTATGGCAGCAGGTAGAGGTATTCCTGCCTGAGGTAGAGGATACCCTTGTGCGAGCCGATAGCGTAACCGGCGACTGTCATCCCCTCGAACACCAGGTCGGGTATCTCGGTCAACATCACCCGGTTGGTAAACGTGCCCGGCTCGCCCTCATCGGCGTTACAGAACACGAAATGCTTCTCGCCGCTGGCCTTGCGGCAGAAATCCCATTTCATTCCGGTGGGGAAGCCCGCGCCGCCGCGTCCGCGCAGCCGGCTGACCTTCACTTCCTCGATCACCTCGTCCGGAGTCATTGCCACGGCCTTGCGGATAGCCGCTCCGTTTTGATGTTCGCCGAACAGGACCGGCCCGCGTTTGCGCAGGTTGTTGTTGACCATCGATCCTACCAGCTCGTTGGCGTTGTTACTGTCGCCATAGCCGTACTTTTTTACCAGATCGGCCGGTGTTTTGCCGCTCTTGAGGGCGGTGATGATTTCCCTGGCGCGTTGGGCGGTTAGCGAGGTGAACGGTACTCCGCCCACCAGAGCGGCCGGCTCCTGGTCGTTCATGCCGATACAGGAGGTGTACTGCAGGGAGAGCAACCCGTCATCGGTGCTTTGGCCGAACTTGATTCCCGCGGCCTGCTCGAACGCGGCTGCCACGTCCGCCATGCCCATCATCTCGCTTATGGTGCTTGTGTTCAGATAAACCGGATATCGTCCAACCGGTTTATCGCTGAGGAAATGGTAGAAACTAACCACGCCCTCGACTTCAACTCTCTCGATACCCAGTGACTCGGCGATCATCCCAACCATCTCTGAGGAGATATACCCGTAGGAGAGCTGCACCTTGCGCACGACATTGATCAGCCGTGTGCGGCGGTTGTCCTCGGTCTCAGCGATAGCCTTGATTTCACCGTCCAGGGTTTTGGCATCAATTTCGGTCATACCTTTCCTCCAACTTGCCTGGCGTTTTCTTGATTTTCCATCGATTCGATCCTGACAGGGCCGTCCACGAGGAACGGAGTAGAATTGTGAAAAAATTAACGATATGGCGCTAAAAAAAAGCTTAAGCTTAACCGTGCTTGTAACTTGTTGCCGCGCAGTGAATTGTCTTCCGTTATTGCGGAGAGCAACGCGGGGTAGCTGCAAGAACCGCTTAAATTTAGTAAAAAGACAAATTTATGTCAATGTTTTATAACTCTAAAAGGGTTAAATAGTTACGGAAATACTAAAGCGTGGCGCTTGATTTTGTTCCGGCTGAAACAGGGTAAATTTGCTTGACACTGCTTGAGTCGTTATGATAAGATGTACGGGAACTTGCGGTAAAGATAAGTTTATATAATTGAACGAGATAGGGTTTGATTCACCCGTCCGGAGCCGAATGCTCCGCGGAAGAGGATTATGTTGAAGATTCCTGATAACGGCGGTGATAACAGCAGCGGAGCTAGTGGTGACAAGCTGGTGCCCCTGCTTGAAGAACGCAGCCGGACAGAGAAATTGATCGCCTCAATCGAGGCCAGGCGCGGAGAGATTCAGGCAGATGTGCTCGAGCGTGTGCACACGGATTACGTGGTGCGGCTGGAGAACCTCAATCGCGAGATAGACCGTCAGGCGCGTAATTTCCAGAGTACGCTGGATGATTACAGGAAATTGGTTGAGTTGCTGGAGAGAGCAGTCTCTCTTGCCGGGCGATCCATGGAAGAACTGAAAGTGCGCCAGGAGCTGGGGGAGTACGACATGGAGAAGTACAATGAAATATCCGGGGAGAAAAGTAAGAAAGTAGAGTATTACTGTCAGAAACTGGAGAGCTACAAGGTAAACAAACGGCGGTTGGAGAATGTACTTGGCCAACTGCGGAGTTGAGCAGTTCATAGTGGTAATTTTTGCAACCGTGGCATGTGATACCGGGGGGGTATGGAAAAAAATACTGACAAAAAAGCGGCCGTGGGATTGAGATTTATCGGTCGTGGGCTGGGAGAGTTGCTGGAATTGAAGGCCAGTTGCCGCCGCCGTCTGGAATACCTGGAACAGAACCAGGGACGGTTGTCGGAGTACGTCTTCAACAAGCTTACCCAGGAATACAGGGCGTACCTGGATGCAGTGGACGGGGAAGTGGAACTGGGCCTGAGCGAATACGAGATCAAGCTGGCCGAGATCAGACTGTTCGCCAACCAGCTTAAGCTGCTCGAAAAATCCTACAGCGAAAAACTCGAAGAAATCTCCCTCCGGCACTCCCTGGGTGAATTCGATAGCGAGCAATATCAAAGCCTGTGTGCTGAGCATGAGGCCAAGCTGAAACGTTTCGCGGGCAGCCTTGAAAAATACCGGGGTCAGAAGCAGCAGCTCGAAACGTTCCTTGCCCAGGCTGACTGGCGTAAAGGGGCGCAGGGTGAGGCAGAGCAGGAAGTTGTGCGGGAGTCTGTGCCGGAACCAGCAACCGCTGAAAGTCCTTCCGCTATGACTGAACCGGAGCAGGCCGGGGAGCAGCCACAGGCTGTGGAGCAGAATGAGTCCCCGCGGAGCGATGGGCCGCCGAGTTCCTCGCTGCTTGAACTCGGCAGCACTCTGGGAACTCGTCCGCGGGAACCGGAGTTTGAGCTGCCGGATATCGGGCAGCAAGCTGACAGTCCGGTGGAACAGCAGGCAGAGCAACTGTCTGATATTGAACCCGCGCCCGAGCCTGAAACAGAGGTTGAGGAACTTCCTGTTGCGGCAGAGCCGCCGCAGCCGGAAACGGCGCCGGAGTCCCACTCCACTCCTGTGCCTGAAACAGAGGTTGAGGAACTTCCTGACCTGGCGGAGCTGGACCTTGCCGAGGCGGAAGAGGAGACTGCCGCTGTGCCCGGGCCGGATGCGCCGCTTGAAAAGCTCCCGGAATTGACAGAGCCGCCCCCGCCCGAACCGGTAGCGGAAATCGCTTCAGCGCACGAGCCTGAAGAGCTTGACGGTGAAAATACCGTTGCCGCCGAAACCCAACAGCAGGAAGCAGAGCCTGGGTTGAGCGAAGAGGTAGTGCTGGAACCGGCACCGCCCAGTGAAAAGGACGAATTCTCCGTGGAAGAGCCTGCTATGGATAGTTCAGCGGAGAAGCCTTTCCAGTTGGAGGTTGACCTTCCCGAAGAGCCGGCTGTTGTGGAGCAGCAGTCGCGGAGCGGTTCCGTCGGATTTGACCTGGATGCGCTGATGGCTGGCGATACAGGCGGTGTGCCACCCGAGCCGGAAGCCGAAAGCGCTGACGGGCAAGAAACTCCGGAGGCCCCCGGGGGAAAATCGGGTTTTGATCTTGAGAGCATTTTCGGCTCCGCACCGCAGACAGAAGAGCAGCCGGAGGCAGCGCTTGAACCGGAGGCGGCACTGGAGCCGGAGCAAAGCCCGGCGGTTGCCAGTAGCCAGCCGGAACCGGCCGTGCCCGCGAGGACAGAACAGAGCCAGGCCCCTGCCCAGAGTGGCAGCATCGAGGACGAATTGCTTAGCGACCTGGCTGATGAACTCCCGGCCCCGCAGTCAGCGGAAGAACCTGCCGCGCCGGAGCAGGCTGAACCGGAACCCGATAAAGAAGACGGCGGTCTTGATCTGGACGGAATTATGAGCCAGGCGGGCGCAGCGGCCATCCCGGCTCAACAGCCGCAAACATTGGAACCTCCGGCCCAGACCCTGCCGCCGGAAACAGCACGGAACGAACAGATGCCGGAGCCGGTGGATGAGCCTGACGAACCAGCTTACGCCTCTGATAAAACGGAGCCGGTTGATGTTCCGCGGGCGGAGGAAGAACTTCAGCCGGAAAGCGCCGGGATTGAGATGACGGGCGAGCCTGTTGAAGAGCCGCCCCAAAGCGAGGCAGCAGGCAGCCTGGTTTCCATGGCTTTGCAGCGTGCGGCGCAGGAACCGGAAGGCGAGCAGGGGCAGGTGGAGGTGGAATTTGTCGCTGATCTGGATGATGGCGTGGAGCTGACAGCCGATGGTGAGGCGGGTGGTGGCATGACCGAGGTGCGGTTGACGATGAGCCAGACTATCGACGCGATCAAAAAAAAGACTGTCAAATGCCCCAGTTGCGATACGATGAACTATGCCATCCGCTGGTATTGCGAGAGCTGTGAAGCCACGCTCACCGCGCTTTAGAGCGATTCTCAGAAGAAATGTCCGCGTGATTATCCTTAGGAGGGGCCGTTTTTATTTGCGTAGGGGCGAGGCCTGCCTCGCCCGCAAAGTTTACAGTAGATCCACAGTTTAGCTGGCAGTCACATGGGTCTGCCCCAACGTTTTTCACTGGATGGTCATTTCGTGATCAATACCCAAATTGCTGTCCGGTGTTTCAGGAGCATGTTTTTTTCAACTATCTCAAGGGACACAACTATAGCAGTCCCTTTATCTTTGGATTATTGAGCCGGTGGCCCGTGCCATCGGCTTTTTTTTGCTTCAGCCCGGATTAATCATAAAATGTTGTCGCGAGGCGAAAAAGTGCTTAGCGAGACGCGTAGTTGGAGCGATTGGAGTACGTTGAGGAGGCAAATTGTGAAACAAGCGGCGCAGCAAGCAATATCAATGCCGCGGTAGATGTTATCTGAATAATCCGGGTTAGCACGCCGCTTGCCGGGGCAGCCGCCATTCATTATATTTTATCCCCCGTGCAAATCTATCGATGGAAAGGTTTCATTGATTCGGCGGGGCAACCATCGTTAATCAGCGACTAACTTGAATACTGTTGAATTAAGTGAAAGGGAGGTAAATTGGCTGCGAAAATAACCCTCACACCGCCTGCGGGTGGAGCCAGAATAACAGCGGATTCCACCGGCAAGCTCAATGTTCCCGACAACCCGATCATCCCCTTTATCGAGGGCGACGGGATCGGGCCGGATATCTGGGCGGCCTCGGTGCGCGTGTTTGACGCCGCGGTGGAAAAAGCATTCGGCGGCAAGCGCAAGATTCACTGGCTTGAGATCTACGCCGGCGAGAAAGCCTTCGCCAACTACGGTGAATGGCTTCCCCAGGACACTCTGGATGCGATCCAGCAGTATCTGGTTGCAATCAAGGGACCGTTGACAACCCCGGTGGGCGGTGGTTTCCGCAGCCTTAACGTTTCGTTGCGCCAGCAGCTTGAGCTTTTCGCCTGTGTGCGCCCCGTACGCTATTTCCGTGGCGTGCCCTCGCCGGTCAAGCATCCCGAGTACGTGGACATGGTGATCTACCGCGAGAACACCGAGGACGTCTATGCCGGGATCGAGTGGCAGGAGGGTTCGGCTGAAGTCAAAAAAGTGATCGACTTCCTCAATGAACAGATGGGCGCCAGCATCCGCGCCGACAGCGGGATCGGTATCAAGCCCATGTCTGTCAACGGTACCAAACGCCTGGTGCGCAAGGCTATCCAGTTCGCTGTGGACAACAACCGCTCCAGCGTGACCCTTGTCCACAAGGGTAATATCATGAAGTTCACCGAAGGCGCTTTCCGGGACTGGGGTTACGAGCTGGCCCGCGAGGAGTTCGGCGATGTGACTATCTCCGAGGACGAACTGTGGAGCAAGCACGATGGCAAACTGCCGGAAGGCAAAATCCTGATCAAGGACCGGATTGCCGACGCCATGCTGCAGCAGATTCTGACCCGGCCCAAAGAGTACGATGTGCTCGCTCTGCCCAACCTGAACGGTGACTATATGTCCGACGCTCTGGTGGCGCAGGTGGGCGGGCTGGGACTCGGCCCCGGCGCCAACCTCGGCGATACGGTGGCCCTGTTCGAGGCCACCCACGGCACCGCGCCCAAGTACGCGGGCCAGGACAAGGTTAATCCCGGTTCGGTTATTCTCTCCGGCGTGATGATGTTTGACCATCTGGGCTGGAAGGAAGCCGGTGACCTGGTGGTCCGTGGGATCGAGAACTCTATC
>SDBV01001713.1_pt1 | contig 32844 bp, 29 predicted proteins | sample 2277081 | NCBI WGS metagenome assembly SDBV01 (sample SAMN10402039, study PRJNA504765) | marine sediment metagenome | isolation source: marine sediment core GS10_PC15, 223 cmbsf | place: Arctic Ocean: Southern Knipovich Ridge | collected 2010 | reverse complement strand
AATTCAGTTTTATTTTAATAGTTTTTATCTAAACCGAACTTATTTTCTCAAAAATTATAGAGAATATTTGAAAAATTCAGATTTAAACTTAGCCCTTTCAAGATATACCCAAAAATTAGTAAAAAAATTCTTAAAAATCAATACTATTGTTTGCTACCCATGTGTTAACTCTGAATATTTATTAAATCTTCCAAAAGAAGAAATAAAATATGATGCTATAAATATAAGTAGGATAATCCCACTTAAAAATCAAGAAACTTTTTTGAAAGCAGCTAAAAAGTTAGGATTGAATATTTTAATCTTGGGAGCTCATAGTGATAGAAGTATCAAATTGGATTGCCCTCATTATTATATAAAAGATAATAATCAAGTAATGAAAATTTTAAATCAAACGAAGTTTTATGTTGATCCATCATTATTTGAAGGTTTCGGTATGACACCTGTGGAGGCTGCTTTTTTAGATAAAGTTACAATCGCTTCAGACACATATGTTCATAAAGAGGTTTTACAAGATTATGCTCTCTATTTTAAAAGAAATAATGTAGATGATTTAGCAGATAAAATGAGAATTGTAATAGATGGTGGATTTAAATTAAATAATGAGAAAATTAAAAAAAAATATTCAAATCAAGCTTTAAAAATGCGTTTATTAAAACAAATAGAATCACTTTTTTAGAAATATGCTTATTTATTTAGAATATATTCTATTCTAGCTCTTTAAAAAAAAGAATTTTATTAGGCAGTCAATGTATGATGTTAATTGGAAAACCATTACATTAATTTAAAAAAAAAATTCTCAATTGATAATTCATTTAAGTGGAAAAGCTATCAGTATCAAATGCGAGATATAAACTCCCAATAATAAATTTCCTATTTTAAATGGTGCAATTATTAAAGCAGTAAGGCAGAAAGGTGTTTCCAATATTTTTCCTAATTTGACTGACTTGGAAAATTGCAACTAACCCCAAGCATAAGACCCAAATTATGAGCAGTTATAATAAATATGTAAAAATTTTGTTGAATCTTGATCCTTTTTTTTGCGTTATTTTATTTTTTCTCATAATTACTAAAAACAATGTTAAATTTATCCAAAAATTTAGATTTCGTGAGACTTTCTTGAATCTTATAACCATGGATAAAGCTACAATGAATTTTTTTAAAGACTTTAAGAGAAATCTATTTAATGATATAAAAATTCTTTGTTTCTGTTTTTTTAATAATATGTTTTTGATGTTTTTATTTTTTATTTTGTAAATGAATCTAAAAGGATCAATTTTAAATGGATTATATGATTTGGATCTAATTTCTATCTTATTAGCCAGGCTAATAGATAAATCAATAAATTTTTGATATAAATATAATTTTATTTTATTTGGAATGTTCTCACTATACTTTTCTAAAAAGAGCTTAAAAATTAAAATATATTCTTTTATAATCGGAACTTGATTTTCTGAATAAATTGTATTGTATTCATGGACCCTATACTTAGCTAAAGGTTCACTTATAAAAAAGTAATCATATTTTTTTGCTAATGCTACTTCAAGTTGATAATCATTAATTATATTAAATTTTTCATTAAATCGAAGATCCCCCAAATTTTCTTTTTTAAACATAAGGCTTGCAAAAAATATAAAATTATCATACAAAAGTTCTTCAAAAATATTTCCACTTTTTTTCTTTCTTGAAGCACTATATTTTTCGGTGAATTTCGTTCCAATAGGTTTACTATTTCGATCTATAATTTCTCCTTCTGTCCAGATAATAAGATTTTCATTGCTTTCAAGGACTTTAAGTTGTTTTTCAAGTTTCTTCTTATCCCATACATCATCAGAATTTAAAAAAGCAATATATTTTCCCTTTGCCATATTTAAAAGTTCATTTTCGGTCTTAGAAATGCCAATGTTCTCATTATGAAATAAAAACTTAATTCTATTATCCTTTTCTTTGTATTCTTTAATAATTTCTTTTGATCGATCTCTTGAAAAATCATCTATGATAATGAATTCAAAATCTTTGAATGTTTGAGCTAAAACACTATCGATTGTTTCTGAAATGAATTTTTCATGATTATAAGAAGGTAATAAAACACTTACGAGAACCATTTTCTTTAGCCAATATTACTATTAATAATTTTATAAGAGATCAAGATGTTGATAATTAAATAAAAAACATTTAATTAATTAAATTATATTGAATTCTAATTAAAATCAAAAACAAAATTTCATTAAAATTTCAGTTATAAGTAAAAGTTTTACCCTATTATAAACTCAATTCTAAAATTATTAATTCACATCAATAAGTTTGAGATGGTTAATTCGTTTAGTACTCCTATAATATAATAATTATCTTTTTAAAATTGTAAATAATAAAAAAACAATCAATTATTATTTAACTTTGACAAAATAAAAAATTTAAAAGTGAACTTGAAATTGGTTTTAGTTAGCGTAATATTAACAGTATACAATCGTGAAAAATATCTCTCAGCTGCTATTAAAAGCGTTTTAAATCAGACTTTTAACAATTTCGAGTTAATTATCATAGATGATTTTTCAAGAGATCGATCAAAAGAAATTATTAAAGAATACAAAGAAATGGATAATAGAATTAAGTTTTTATTTCATAATGAGAATAAGGGCATAGCAAGGTCAACAAATGATGGAATAAATTTAGCAAAGGGAAAATTTATTGCATTTATTGATTCTGATGATGTTTGGGATAAGAAGAAACTTGAAAAACAACTTTTAGTCCTTGAAATGAATGAAAATCTTATTATCTGGACAGATGGCGAGTTAATAGATGAACATGGAAAATTTTTGGGAAAAACTTTTGTTCAGTTATGTAATTCATCCCAAAAAAAAAAAAGTGGAGATATCTTTTTTGAACTTCTATTTGGGAATTTTATAAATAAATCTTCTCTAATTTTTAAAAAAAAAAATTTAGGCGATCTTCGATTTGACGAAAGATTTAAAACACATGAAGATTACAAAATAGCGGTTGATTTAGCAAAAAGGTATAATTATTTCTTTATAAATCAACCTCTGACCAAAATTCGTAAGCATGATGAAAATACCTCTTCTTCTGATGAAAAATTTTTGATCTTAGATCATATAAAAGTAACCCAATACTTTTTATTTAAATACTTCAAATTTATTCCAAAAAAAACTAGATTATTACTATATCAAACTATTATAATTAGCACCTTTAAATTAAGCAAATTCCTAACAAGATTACCTGATATTTATAATGATTTAAAAATAGACATTTATCATTTTATCTATAAAATAAAATATGAATTAGAAACCGACAGAAGAGTTGGAGATTTATTATTAAATAAACAGATATTGATAACCTATCGAGGATTAAATAGTTTAATCTCACATTTTTATTCTCTTAAGAAATTTTTCCAGGGATTTTCATTAGTTATTAGATTTGAGAGAGTTTCAAAATCTCCTAGATTTTGGGTAAATTTTTTTGTTTTTTTAATAAAGTCGAGAAAAAGTAATTGAGAAATTTCATCCCTTTATTCACTAATAATGCAATTTAAAAATATTAAATATAAATTTTTATCACGTTTTACTTATTCCGTTTTTTTTTAACTTTTATTTTAGTTTATGTTTTTCTAATATACAAATTCAAATAAGATATAGTTAAAAGAATATTAGAATGACTATAAATTTTTTAATTAACTAAAATTATCCTATATGATTATAATTTGAATTCAGATTATTAAGAATAGGAAAAATGACTTATCCTAAATTATTATTGGTTGATCCTTGTATAACATATGGAGGATGGAATAGTTTTGGAAAATCCCCTGAATTATCGATGATTAATCATGGTATAACAATGTTAGCTACAATAGCGCATAACTCTGGTTATGAAGCTAAAGTATTAGATTGTCGAAAATTAAAAGGGTTTTACGAATTTGAGGAAAAAATAATAGATTTTTCACCAGATATTATTGGAATAGGATTTAAATCATTAGATTTTTTCCCTGCGAAAAAGATGGCAATTACAATAAAAAAGGTTTTACCTGATTCAATTATTATTATTGGAGGACTTCATGTTTCAATTGCTCCTGATGATGTATTAAATGATTTAGAATTTAGTAAGAACATCGATTTTATAATTAAGGGAGAAGCAGAAATAACATTATTAGGATTGTTAAGTAAGATTAAAAATAATGAACCATCAGAAAGAATTTTGCAGGGAATTCGGCCAAATCTAGATGATTTACCAATCATTAATAGAGAATTTTATGATATAGAAGCAGAATTAAATAATCCTATTTGGCTTGGAAAAAAACCATGTGTCACTATGCTTTTTACAAGAGGCTGTAATTATAATTGTGCATTTTGTCAACCAAGTGAAAGAAAATTGTTCGGATCTATAAAACGTTATAGAAGCGTAGATAATGTGATAGACGAATTAAAGATCCTAAAAGAAAAATATAATTTTAAATATATACATTTTCACGATGATAATTTTATTCAAAATATCAAATGGGTAAAAGAATTTATAGAAAAATACGCTAACAGTGAAATTAATGCAAATTTTGCAATTCAAACACGAGCAGATATAGTTATCGCTTTTGAAAAGTATGTTGAAAAATTGACAAAAATTGGACTTGATACCATTTCTATTGGATTTGAAAGTGGAAGTAACAGAATTCTAAAGTTTTTAAGGAAAGGAACTACAGTTATCCAGAATGTTAGAGCTGCTATGATATGCAGAAAATATAATTTAAATATAGTAGCAAACTACATGTTTGGTGTACCTACTGAAACAAAAAAAGAAATGTTTGCAACGAAAAGATTAATCGAATCGATAAATCCAAGTGTAAAAAGCCCCGCATTTTATACCCCATTACCCGGTTCATATTTATTTGATTATTGTGTAGAAACGGGATTATTTGAAGATAAAAAAGATTTTAGTTTATATTTTAGAAATGTACGTGATAGTGGACTACTTAAGGGAGTAGACTATAAATTTATGCTAAAAATTGTAAATGATCTCAATTATAAGGGCATAGAAAGATATCTTTATTATAGTAAAATTTGGGATTTCTTTAAGAAACTACTAAATCATCTTCTGTTTAAATTAAAATATAAAAAAATTATTTATAGATTTTTTAAAAAGGTAAAAGAGATCACTAATTAAATTAATTCATTTAACCTTAAAATTCAAAATTAATCTTTTCCCCTAATGGTTTTTTATATTTTTTTTAAATCTTTCCTCAATATAGCTTTGATTTACATTTTTCTTTTCAACATCACTATAATCAGACATTTGGGTTGTCAACATCGGATTCACCATTAGACATACGTGTTTACTTTGTATTTTTGCTTCTAAAAATACATCTAGTATATCATGGTGTTTTTTGATACTAATAGATTAGGACCGATTTTGATTAACTTTTCATGTGTGTTTGCACCTAAATAAAATATAGCCCAAACTAAGTTTCCAATTTGGAAAATAGTTTAAGATATTTTTCTGGGTTATCAACAATAAATTCAGCATCAGCTTCAAACACCAGCACCTTATTTAAACCTTTAGATTTAGCTATCTTAAGAATAGCTAGATTTAATTTAATAATACCAATCTCCATACTTATTTAAAGCAGAGAAACAAGTAAGTTTTTTAAGTTAATCATTTTTTAGATAAAAAATTTTGAATCCTATTAAAGAAGATCGGTGTTAAACTATCGGTTTTAAAGATATAGGAATAAATCGTTGTATCGACAGGAAATTTCAAAAATAAAAAAATATTTGTCAAATAAAATTTTTCTATAATCGAATATTGATAGATCTTTAATTCACATTAAAATAATGTAAAGAAAATTTATGCAAATGGTCTAATGAATATAGATATTATAATTCCTAGTTTTAAAAAAACTAAAGACTATAAAGAAATAGATAATATTGAGTTAACACGAGAATCAGACGGGGAAATAATTTTCACAGGTTTGCGAAAAAGTGCTGCTAAAAATAGAAATTATGGTTTAAAAAAATCTAATGCAAAAATTATAATAATGATTGATGATGATATTACAGGATTTTACAAAGGATGGGATATTGATTTAACAAATCCCCTTATAATTTGTCATGAAATAGTTATGATTTCTGCAAGATTAATGAATTCCGATGGTACTTTAGGACATATGATTCTTCCTAAAGAATTAAAACCTCAATATTACGATTTGAGTAAAAATCTTTTCGAAGTTAAGAGAAAAAGATTACCTACAGCTTGTATAGCAATTAGGAGGAATGAAATTAGATTTGATAAAAAATTTATTGGTAGCGGTTTTGAAGATGATGATTATTGTAAACAATTAGCCTTAGAGAACACAAATGGAAAATTTATAATAAATAATAAATGTAAACTTATACATCTTAACGAGAGAAAAAATCAATTGGATAAATACTGGAAGAAAAATAAAAAATATTTTGTTAAAAAATGGAGGGAGTGGTAATTTTACTAAAACCAACAAAATATTCAAGCCTTTTACTTTAGCCATTTTGACAATAACTAAATACGATTCTGTAATCGAGATTTATGCAAAATATCTCGTCAAAAAAATCGAAAGAACTCATTTTATTTATTTTTTAAGTTCATCTTAGTTAGACTAATAAAATTTCAAATTAAGAGCTTTACAAATTAATCTACATAATTTATCTTTTTTTTCTTGGTTAAACTAGTAATATTGAATAGTCACTGAGAATAGGATAATTATTTAAAGGGATTGCGGATACAACTATCAAATGAGTTTTCTTTAATTCTACTGATTCGCGGTAATAATAGTAAATATTTTTCCAAGGAATCATACCCTTTGAAAATAAAAACTGAATATCCTCATAAAAGTTATGAGCTGTCCAATTTTCCATTATTACAAGCTGTTTTGTTGCACACTTAAACATATTTGATAACGCAATAAGATGACTATTACCTACTTTTAGATGCATTATTACTGCTTGAGTAAAAGCAATATCACATATAGGATAGGAAAAAGGATAAGGTAAAGTTATATCAAGCTGTTTAATATCAGCTCTCAAATCAGGATGTCTTTTTCTTAAATTTGAAATTTGTTTATCAGAAAGATCTATTCCATTAAGTTCTATTGTTGGATTTAGAAGGCTTATATTATATAAATGGTCACCCCAACCGCATCCAATTTCCATGACTGAATTTGGAGATAATTGAAATATTGTTTCATATAATAATCTATGATTGGGATGTAAAGGTAGAATATTTTGATTCAAAGTAAGTTCGTTGTTTTTAAATATATAATCATCATGACTGAGAATTTGAGTGTGTATTTCTGAAAGTTCAGAAAGTTGTTTACCATAAATTCTATGATAGTTCTTCCAATTAAAGTCATCCTTCAATAGAGAATCGACTTTTTTCTTTTGATTTTTATGATCTTGTTCCACAGAAAAAACATTTCCAAACTTTCGCAATAAAGAAGAAATAATTTTTTTAATCATTTTTTAATTATATCGATTTTGAATTAATGACACATTTCATAATGTTTTCACATTAATATTTAATGTAAAATTTTTAATTAACTTATAGTTAATTGTTTATCGTAAAAGGATTTAATCTGGTTTCTATTAGCTTAACTGCTTAAATAAGTTTTGAGACGCATTAATACTTTAATGTCTATAGAGCTACCTCAACCATGCATCTCGTTGAAAATAAAACTTTTTCTTCTAAAATTGTTTTATTAACCGTTTATATCCATATTTCTGAAAAGTTAAAGTTTTGGATAATTGGATACTTTCTTGGGAGCTAAAAGAATGAAAGGGAAGAATTGAAAAATCACGTTGTCGTAAAATAAATGTTTTAAATTTTTTCTAGTCTTTGGTCAGTTCATAATTAAACTAATTTCTTAAATGATAAGAAATATTTAATTAACTAACGAAGATTATCTTATCGCTTATTAAGCGATATGGTTCACGACTTGGGAATTTTCATCATCAAAATTAGTTAATCATTGAAAATGGAATTAAGCATGGAGGAGACAAGTTTATTGAATAGAAAAGAGGAAATCAGAAGTAATGACTGGTTACATTCTTATAAGAAAAATGTAACATCCCAAAATGGGGAAGACGGTATTTTAGAAAAAATATTTGAAATTATAAAAGGAGATAAGTGTTGTGTTGAATTTGGAGCTTGGGATGGAAAAATTCTAAGTAACACATGGAATTTAATAACTAATAAAGGTTGGTCAGGAGTGTTTATTGAGGCGGACAAAAAAAGATTTAGAAATTTACTTAGAACGTATAAGGATAACGAACGAGTAGTATGCTTAAATAAATTCGTGGAATTTTCGGGTATTAATTCTATTGATAATATACTTTCTAAGACTACTCTTTCTAAATCTTTTGATTTATTGTCCATTGATATTGATGGAAATGATTACCATATATGGGATTCCATGAAGATACTCAAACCGAAAGTGGTAATTATCGAATTTAATCCTTCTATTCCGAATGATTTAGAATTTATTCAACCAAAAAATATGAAAGTTAATCAAGGATCCTCTCTACTTTCATTAACAACATTAGGGAAAAGAAAAAATTATGAGTTAGTGGCAGTAACTGAAGTTAATGCTATTTTTGTCAATAAACAGTATTTTAAATTATTCGGAATTGAGTCTAATTCACTTTCTTCTATGCATGTTGATAAAAAATATTATACACGGATATTCCAACTTTATGATGGAACATTAGTATTAAATGGGTGTAGTAGTCTTATTTGGCACGGTATAACAATAAAACAAAAAAAAATACAAGTTTTACCTCTATTTCTTAGGATAAATCCTCCAAATATGAGAAGAGGTAAGAACTTTATTAAAGCCCTTATTAATTATTATAAGAAAATATTTTTTTATAAAATAGTGAAAATAATAATAAAAACAAAAGAAATGAAAAAAAAATAGAATTTTTTTTCCACTTCACCTATGATATAATCATTCATCACCTATTAATATAAATCGATTAAGATACTTAGTATAATCTACTAAAATTAAACATAGTAAACTATAGACAACAAAAAAATATAGTTCAATCACTACTTATGATTTTGATTGTTGTTAAATTTGAAAAATTGAACTGTGAAATTAAGGAAATTATAGAATTGAAAGAGAAAAAATGAGAAATTTAAAAGAGATCATTAATTCTAATCATTTCGGTTTAAAAATATGAAGAAAACATGTGCTTAATTACAGTTTTAGGTTAGTCATTTTTTTAATATCCAACACACATCTTTTTCATCCCAATCATTAGGTACTTCTGTAAAAATATTATCTTTTAATAATCCCCATCCTTCTGAAATTTTAATATAATTAGCATCTAATAATTTTGAATAATTTTTTTCACGGTTTCCTTCTGATCCTATATATATAGGAGTACTATCATCCTTTTCTGTTTCACATTGTATTCTTCCTATTTTTTTAGTATCTATAAATTCTTTTAAAGTATTTAAAACGATAAAATCAATTCCTTGAAGATCTGAAATATATGTATCAATGAATTTAATCTTATTCTCCTTACAAAAATTAAATAAATTTATAGTTGGAACTGTAACTGTTTTTATAGTTTTAATAACATCTTTTAAACTATTTCCGGGATTTGGTTTTAGAATAGATGACGAAGCTCCATTATTGGCAGAAATATTAAGCTCTATGACACTATTATGGATATCACAAACCGCTGCGTGTATTATATTAACATTTTTATAGTTAGAAAACCTTTTTCTTAGAACTTCAATTAAATCGGGATTCGCTTCAAAACAATATATTTTACGATATTTATTAATTAAGGATGATAAACTTCCTCCTCTATGAGCTCCAATGTAAAAAAGTAATTTTTGCCTATTCTTTCTATTATTTCTTCCATTTTGTATGAGCTTCTTTAGTCTCTTCATTTTTTCGAAATATACTATTATAATCTTATTTATGTCGTGATCTGTCTTTTTTTTAAACCAATTTTGTAAGATTTTAAATGTTTTTCTTTCTTGAAAGGTTTTGAAAACCAAAAAAGTATTTCTTATAATTCTTTGTATTTTTTTCATAAATACTATGCACACTTATTTTAATAGGGCTATTACCAATTGGAACAATACAAAAATTAAAAAATTTACTACAAATCAATTTTATGATTCTTTCTTAATCTTAAACATTAAACACTTAGTACTTAATTCAATTTATCCTCGATAAGTAGATTTTTAAGTAGAGGATCTTCTTTCTTTCCTACTTATAGAATGGGATATATTGAGACGAGATTTAATAATATGTGACTAAATAATTCCAGTATTCTCTATGCGAGTATCTTAAAATCCTCGTATATAACATAATTTTTAGAAGTCTCATAAAATCCGCAAATTTGGAGTTTTGCTGAACCACTTGACGTCTTGAATTAAACCTTCGAATTCTTATCTGGTATAGCTTACAAACCACAATTTTTATATAACACAATTTCGAATGAGATCTTACAATAAAAAAATCAGGAGTGAATTGAAACTAGATTTTTACTGGCCATTTTTATTTCAGACTATTTTGGACAAGTAATTAAATTCTATTATAGTCTTTTATTACAATAGCAGAATTATAACTCCATTAATAATTTTGCAAGCATGTCATCAGTAGAACTCATTTCTTTTGCCCTTTCAAAATTATCATAAATTGCTTCAAGATGGTTATTATAGTAAGATGGAGAAATAATATTAGATAATATTTTATCTAAGTCTTTTATTGTTTTAAATGTAATTATCCCTTCTCTATTAAAATATTCACCAATATTGGGAGCACCCCAATAAATTGGAAAGGTACCGACCAAAAAACAATCAATTAATTTCTCAGTAAAATAATTTTTAGCTCTGGAATTTGAAATAGAAATTGAAAAATAATAATTTTTTAATGGTTCAATCTGGTTTTCAAATTCTCTATATTCGCGCCCCCAAAAATCAATTTGATACTTTTCACCTAAATTAGGTTTAACTTTATGTCTCAGTTTATGGCCAGAGGTCCAATTTTTTTTTGAACATATTAAAGAGATAAGTTTTTCTTTTTTATGTATACCCCAATCTCCTTTGTCTATCCAAGAACCACCAACCAAACACTTTCTGTATTTTTTACTTCTCTTCAGCAATCCTTTATCGTGAGTAAAAATATAATTATACTTCTTTTCAGTTTTTTTAATTATTTTATAAATATTCGGATTAATTGCTTTAGATTCTAGCAGCCATGCTACTTTTATAGTACTTTTTACTTTATTAACTATAGGATTATTAAGATAATTATCAGTAAAGACAGTTATACCATCAAATTTCATTTTATTGCGTATCCAATTGATACCTTGTGGTTTTTTACCTTTAGTGCTCGTATCAAATCCATCTTCAGATATACTATGTGCAAAACAAGAATCGAATAAATTTACTATTATAGGTTTCATCAAATATACACTTAACTATATTATCTCTTAAAATTTCTAAATTTTAATAAGAAAACTACAAAAATATCTGTTTAACTTTAATGTTTATTCTTTTACATCTCCTGACAGAAGTCTCTAAAATCTATTTTTTTTTTTAAAATCTAAAATTTCCTTTCTGAAATTTTGCAAATATATACAATACTGTTTTCACAACTGATAATTGTAAGCTTATAGAAATTGATAAGTTAGACCTTGAATTTTCTAACCAAATCTTCTTAAATAATCTTTATACGTTAATTCAATACCCGTCTTAAGATTGATCTTTGATTTCCAACCTAATTTATTAATTTTATCAACATTCAGTAATTTTCTCATCATACCATCTGGTTTGGTTTTATCATAATGAAAACTCCCATTATAACCAATTACTTCTTTTACTATCTCAGCAAGTCTCGAAATTGATATATCTATACCTGTTCCGATGTTTATAATATCACTCTCATTATAATTATTCATCAAAAAAACACATGCCTCAGCTAAATCATCTACATAAAGAAATTCTCTTTTTGGGCTCCCACTACCCCAAATTTCAACAAATTCTGAATTATTTATTTTAGCTTCGTGAATTTTTCTAATTAAAGCAGGTAACACATGAGAATTATATAAATCGTAATGATCATTTGGACCATAGAGATTTGTAGGCATTACACTAATAAAATTGGAATTATATTCACGCTTATATGACTGACACGTAATAATACCGGCTATTTTTGCAATTGCGTAAGGTTCATTTGTAGGTTCTAGTTTTCCAGTAAGGAGGGCATCTTCAGACATAGGTTGGGGGGCAAACTTTGGATATATACATGAACTCCCTAGAAAAAGCAATTTCTTCACCTTGTACTTATAACTGATGTCAATTATATTAGTTTGAATTGCTAAGTTACTGTATATATATTGAGCTGGATATGTGTTGTTTGATAGGATCCCACCAACTTTAGCTGCAGCTAAAAATACATATTCAGGCTTTTGTTCATAAAAAAAATTTTTTACTTGAGCTTGATCGGTTAATTCCAATTCTTTGTGTGTCCTTAATAATAAATTTGAATAATTTTCTTTTAAAAATCGTGTTATTGCTGAACCTACAAGTCCATTATGTCCTGCTATATAAATTTTTGAATTTTTTTTCATTTAAATCCATTTAAATTTTAATATTTTTTTTTCTCGTTTATAATTTGAATTATTGCTGTTAATAATAATTTTTTGATGAAATCAAATTTATAAATTATAAAGAAGAATCGTGATAACCTACTCACATATTATTTTTAAATAATAAACCATTCATCCATGTAAAAATAATGTTTAGGGGGTTCATCTGAATCAAACCATTTTTTTGAGACGATACTTATCTGTTCAAGATTATTATAATTTGGTGAGGTGAAATAATATTTTTCAATAAAATGACAAAACAAATTCAAATAATAAAGTCAGGGGATTTTTTTAATAATTCATTTACAAAAAACGACATTGCTTTTTGATCAAGATGGGCACTGTCAAAGTAATAACTTGTATCTGTTTCATAATTTTCAGAAACTAATTTATCGAATATATCAATGAAAATTATGTTATGTTTATTAAGTTTCTGCTCCAAATATTTATTGAAATATTTTGATACCTTATTTCTTTCAAGATTTGTTCCATAAAATGGGAACTCACTTTCACTTCTGTAATCAACAATACCACTAGGGATAACATTAAAAACTAATATATCAAAACCCTTTTCTTTTGTTTCTTTTATTACAGAAAAATATCGATCGACGCATTCTCTAATAATTTCATGAATATCCTTTCCACTAATTTTAACTTGTTTTAAAAGATGAGCTCTACAATCAATCTCACCGAAACAAAATAAAACTTTACACCCTAAAGGTAAAATATGACTTAATAGATACAATAATTTCTCTCTACCTCTTGATCTTGCTTTAAACCTACATAAATTATAAGCAAGAACTGGTCCAAGCCTATAACTTTTTAAAAAAGAAATTTTATTGAAAGATTTGTTAGGCCACTCATTTTGAATTCTTTGAAAGCCAGAAAAAAATGTAACATGACTATCTCCAATACAATGGATGATCTTTTTATGTTTTTTCCTACGAATTCGTAATTTTTGGAGTAAACCTAAGTTCCAAGTGTAATTTAAAGTAATCTCATAGATATTTAATTTAAAACGTGAAAAAATATTTAAAAATTCTAATATCTTCACAATTTTTATTAAGATAAAATAAATTAGTTTTTTCAATTTTATACTATAATCCATCATAAATATCCTATGATTAAAATATCTAGCTAAATCATTTTGAAATTTAATATAAAATTTCAGAATATCCATAATCAACACTTTTGAGATTTGTATGTAATTTTAAAATTTCTAAAAGTTTTTTACCACAAAGCTAATAGTATATAATGTTTAGGTGGTCCTATTTTTTATATGTCCTAATTATATCATTTTTAACTATAAAACAATAATTAGGTCTCTTCACAGATATTAACTTTTGTAATTCCTTTAAAGTAGGCCAATCATTTGAACCTGTAAAACCCCGGGCATCATCTATTAATATAACATGATCGAATTTTGAGTTATTTAAAATATGTTTTAATTCAAGTAAAATAGGACACCAAAGTTCTCCTTCAGCGTCATTTCCTCCCGAATAATGAGCATCAAGCCAAAATAAACAAGGTTGATTAATTTTAGAAAGAATTGATGGCAGAACTTTGGAACTATCCCCTTGAATTATTGAAATATTATCATATTTGGAAAACTTCATTTTAGCATTTTTATAAAGTTCTTCGCCAAGTTCTATCGAATAAATTTTTTCAAATATATCTTTTGTTGCATCTACCATAGCTCCTACATGAGTTCCTGTTTCAATCAATACATTAATTAAAAACTTTTTTGCAAACTTTTTAACTATTTTTTGTTTTACTATTGGAAGGGGGGGACCTTGAATTTTACCCTTTTTAAACCATTTCATTATTTCTATAAGATTAAAGATTTTATTATGAATTATTTTATAATTGTTTTAATTATTCGAAGTTTTATTCGTGGTTGTAATTTTCACTTAATAATTTTAAGATTAAGTTAGTTACAACGACGGAATTAATTTCTAAACACTGCCGCGAGATTTAATTCTAATTGATGATAATTTAAATTTTCTTATAAGTTTTATGAGCACACGCTGAAATTTCGGAATGTATCAAAAAAATGTTTATATGCGGCTTGTCTACGGAAAAATTTCTAAAACCAATCCCTTGAACTTAAAACGGGTGAATATGGAGAAAGGAGGAGAAGCACAAGCTTATCATTTTTAGAATCAAAAAATAGTTTCAGCTCCATAGAATGGTACGCTCGGACATTGTCTAAGATCAAGAGGAAATTTCGCGAGTTTTTATACCTCGCGAGGAGTCACTCTAAAAAGTGTTGGAAATGTGATGTCTTAAAGGGACAGATATTACTATTTGAACCTCTCCAACAATAGACTCAACGACATCAATGAGAAGTTGGCGTTTTCAACTACCGTAGGTTCAGATTTCGCCTGTAAATCTTTCAATTTAGATAAAGGGCGAATTCATATAATACCTGTAGCATTTCAATATTTAACATATAAAGAATATAAATAGATTGAGTCCTACATCAATTTTAGTTACTTTTTCCTTTTTCGTTTTATTTTTATAAAATTGAAAAAGAGATCTATTTTCCCATAATTTTTAGGCTCAAACTGGCAAAACATTGGATAGTGAATGAGTAATGAAGGAATTAAGAAACTTTTTTAGTTTTCCTATCGATGGGAAAAAATAATTTTTCTTCTTCTACCATTTCTTTTTCAAAATAACCATATTTTTTCAATAATTTTCGAAGTTTCTTCTTTTTAACATTACATTGTTTCATATTTATAATATTCCATTCAAGTTGAATCACAGGACGGTATTTAATAATTGTTTTTTCTGCTCCTAATAAAATGAAATATTCCCACCCCTCAGTATCTATTTTAATAAAATTGACGGGTATATTTCTTGTATAAAAAAGATTATCAATTGTATCAACTTGAATTTTAACTGGTTTAATATCATTAAATCTTAATGGTTTATTACCCAAAGTATGCAAACCGAAATGACTTATAGAAGTATTTAAAATCGTATCACCTGCTATGTTCGATAAACCAATATTAAAAGTAAAAACATTACTAATACTATTTAAGGCAATATTTTCTTCTAATAATGAGAAGGTTTCTGGAAATGGTTCAAAAGAATAAAATGTCGCGTTTGTCAAATATTTACTATATAAAGTATATAAACCAGACTGAGCCCCTACATCAATTATAGTTACCTTTTCATTTTTAGGAATATATTTATAAAATTGAAATAGAGACTTGTTTTCCCATAATTTTCCATCTGATTGAAATGTCAATGGTGTAATATTACATGCATTTTCTGAGATAGATATAGGAAATTTTTTATCATCAAAAAAATAGTAGGTTCTACTCATAATTATGTATAAATTAATATTATCATTTATAAAAAATATATGAATAGAATGAAGAAATTTCTTATTAGCAATATCCCTAAAAAGTTAAGTCATGTAAAACTTGATATAGGATTATCATATAACGCACCTCAATCTCATTTTTGGTTGAAAATGGAAAAAAAATTACTAATTTTTGGTTTTGAACCAAATCCCGAAGCAATAAAACGTCTTTTAATAGAAAAGAATTACGAACAGCATAAATTTACTACAAAAGATTATTTCCACGAAGTCACCGAGAAATTTACCGAGAGGAGATTTAAAAAAAAAAGAAAAAGAAAAACAATTTTTCTAACTATTTGGCTTTATCGGGAAGTATTGAGATATTTTAGACTAGTCATTTCTAATGTAAGAAAAAAAAAAACACACCAAGATATAATACATAAATATTATAAATCTCGTTTTTTTTTAATTCCAGTAGCATTAAGTAATGTTGAAACGGAACAAATGATGGATTTTTATGTAAATTCTAATGATTGTGGAACATCCAGTTTATATAAACATGATGAGAAATTTCTTGGACCGATAAAAAATGTTATTAAGGTTCCAGTTGTAAGTTTAAAAATGTTTTTTGATACTTTTCTCTGGGAAAGATTTGAATATATTGATCATATTAAAATAGATGCTCAAGGTTCAGATTTAAATATTTTAAAGGGAGCAGGAGATTATTTAAAAGAAAAAGTAGTTTATGTTACTGCAGAACCAGACGGGAAATATTATTTTGGTGCTCGTGATTGTAATAAAACTAGTATTTCAAATTATATGATTAGTCAAAACTTTTTACCAGTAAATCACCCAAATACTAATGATCCCACTTTTATAAATAAAAAATTTTTACATTTGAAAGATAAAATTTATATTTTTCAAAATTAGTAAATGGTAACTAATTATCCATTTTTTTTCGGGTTATCCTAAACTTTTATATATTATACGTCTCCATCACTAATAAGAGAATTAACATAACTAAAGCTACTTGGAGATTGCCTTAATAACTATATTTTTTTCCAGGAATCATACCTATGAATGTATTTTCTTCATTAGATTGTTTTGAAATTTGCTAATAAAAACAACGACGCAAGATAGTATAAAGCTAATATAAATAAGGTTGATTAATTTTAGAATGAATTGATAGAAGTATCTTAGCACTATCACCATGAAGGATTGAAACATGGCTATATTCAGAAAAAAAAAATATTAAATATCTAATGAAAAATGAAATTTAAATGCACTTCCTTCCTTTATCTCATATTATAACAAAATTTCAAAAAAAAACATGTAAAATTTTTTTTGTTTCCTTACCAAGTCCTTTTGAAGAAGAAACAAAGAACAAGTTGCTTGGGTTAGTTATAATGTTTATAAATTCTAATCTAAAAGTGAGAAGATTAACAGATATTCTTTTGGTTGATTAAAATTTATAATAGTTTTTAAATTCAATCAAAAGCACAAGAGACTTATTAAAATGTTGCAAACAACAATTAGAAGAGACGATGGATTTGGGGGGCAATATCAAGAAATTATAATTGGAATTATATATAGTGAATTACACGGAAATATATTCGTATATCGTCCTATAGAAGGAATAGAGCACAATTATGATAACGACCCGGATTTTCTAAATAAAGTGGAGAATATAATGAATATAAAATCTAACTATCCAAATATAAACTCATTTAAAAGTGAGAAAATAGAGATATTAGATCGTGCAATGATTTTTAGCTTTTTTGAGGACAATATCGACAAATGCTTAAGAAGCAAATCAATGTTAAAAATTAGGAAATGTTATTGGCAAAATAAAGAAAAATTTTATTTTAAAACTGACAAAATAGATATTGCCATTCATATCAGAAAAGGAAATCCACATGACACAGTAATGCACCGGGTAGAAAACCTACCAAAAAATGAATATTATTTAGAAATTTTAAAAAAGATTAGAAAAAAATATAAAAGAAAGAAGTATTTAATTCATATTTATTCTCAGGGAGATATCAATTCATTCAAATGTTTTGATTCTCCAGAAACTGTTTTTCACATAGATGAAAGTCTAGCAGATACTTTTCATGGATTAGTTTCAGCCAATATATTAGTAACATCAGTAAGCTCTTTAAGTTATACCGCAGCACTTTTAAATGAAGGAAAAATCTATTATAAAACTTTTTGGCACAAACCAGCAAAACATTGGAAAGTATTTGAGTAATGAAGGAACTAAGAAACTTTTTTAGTTTTACTAGTGATCAGAAAAGATAATTTTTCTTCTTCTACCATTTCATTTTCACAATAACCATATTTTTTCAATAATTTTCGAAGTTTCTTCTCTTTAACATTACATTGTTTGATATTTATAATTTTTAAAAGAAAAAATTGTTCATTTAAGAAACATTTATATAAAACAATTTTAATTCTCCTTAGCTCTTATTATTTTTTTGTAGTCTTTTAACCCAGTTATAAGATTACTCCATTTTTACTAATTACAGGAAAGATACGAAAATGGTAACGTTTCTTTTATATTTTCTTCACTTAATATGTAAAATTCCAGATTGATCTCAATTAAAATTATAAATCTATAGCATTTTTATTTTAATAATACTATTCTTTGGGCAGCAAATCGGATCTGAAAATAATAAAAATTAATAGAAAACAAATACTTCTTTAGATACTGATTTTAATTAAATGAATCATTAATGGTGAATTTCTTGGAAGATAGACTGAATAATAATCCCCATAATTCAAAAGTACATCTTGATTTGTTAAATAAAGATTATTGTGATTGGAGTGATTTTCTAAGAGAATCTGAAAAATGGACCAAGGAACAAATTGAAAGACATCAACTAAATGAAATTAAGCGAATTATTAAATATGCATATGATAATACTGAAGGCTATTACAAGCTTTATAATGAACATGGAATCACTCCTAAGTTAATAAAATCAATAAACGATTTTCAGACTATACCATTTGTAACTAAAGAATTGATCAGAGATAATCTACCAGATTTCTCAATTGACATTAAGGATAAAGAATATGTCACAACTGGAGGTAGTACAGGGATTCCATTTGGTTTTTATAGAGAAAAGATTGCTTTTGCTAAGGAATTAGCTTCAAAAGCCCATCAATACTTTAGAATCGGTTGGAAAGAAGGGGAAAGGCAAATGGTATTCCGTGGTATGGTGATATCTTCTTCTGATCATATTCAATACTATCCAGACTTTTTTGAGCTTAGATGCTCATCTTATCATCTAACTCCAGAGATTATGGAATATTATAGACAGAAAGCTCTTGAATTTCAGCCAGATTGGTTAAAGTGTTATCCATCTTCAGGTTTTATTTTTGCAAAATTCTTAAAAGAAACTGGAAGATCTTTTCCACCTTTAAAAGGAATACTTTGTGCTTCAGAGAATTTGTATGATTACCAAAAAGAATTCCTATCTATGGTGTTTAAAACTCGTGTCTTTAGTCATTATGGTCATTACGAGTTGGCAACTTTGGCAGGTTTTTGCGAATACGAGGATATCTATCATGTTTTACCTCAGTATGGATACGCAGAGTTGATTGATAAGGATGGAAACCGAGTAATACAATCGGGAGGGATTGGTGAAATTGTTGGGACTTCATTCATTATGCATGCCACACCTTTTATTCGATACAAAACAATGGATCTAGCTGTATTAAAAGGATGGAATTGCCCTTCTTGTAAGCGACCTTATCAATTATGGGAAAAAATAGAAGGACGATTACAAGAATTTATTATTACAAGAACAGGTAGATATATCTCAATGACAGCAATGAATATGCATGATGATATTTTTGATCACATAAAACAATTTCAGTTTCACCAAAAAACAAAAGGGGAAGTTACATTCAAATTTATACCTAAAGATACTTGTACCAGAGAAATTATTAATTCAATAGAAAATCGTCTAAAAATTAAATTGGGAGATGACATTGCTATTAAAATGGAGTTAACAGATATTATACCGTTAACAGGGAGAGGTAAGCATAGATTTCTGAATCAACATCTAAAGATTAAATTTGGAGATGATGATATTTAGAAGAAATAAATCTCAAGTAGGAGTAATAAAAATTAAAAAACCTAATTATCCAAAAGAAGTTCCCTTTCACCCATCATCTTGCTACCCCGAATATCCTTACAAGCATCATATTTCTTCTAAACCAAACTATGTCTATGAAGGAATGAGAGAGCTATTTTTTCAACTTGGATTTGATAGTGCTCGTTTTAATACTCCTGATTGGAATCCCCTTGGACATTTGATAGAACCGGAAATGAATGTTGTAATAAAACCAAATTTTGTCTTGAGTCAGAATGAAAATAAAAAAACTATTTTTTCCGTCATCACTCATCCTTCTGTAATCCGTGTTATTGTAGATTATTGCCAAATTGCACTCAATAATAGGGGTAAGATAATAATAGCGGATGCTCCGCAATATAATTGTAATTTTCAAGAATTATTGGAAGTGACAAAATTGTCGGAAATTACAGACTTTATTAATCAATACAATAAATCTAAGGTCGAAGTTAGAGATTTAAGAAACTATTGGTCAAAATCAAGGCATTTTCCTTCATGTTGCAAAGATTTACCAGGTGATATTAATGGACAAATTGTTGTAAATCTTAAAAAACAAAGCGCTTTTGTTAACCATCCGAATCCAAATCAATTTTATGGAGCTGTTTATGATCGTAATGAGACAATTTCTCATCATTATAAAGAAAAACAAGAATACAAGTTAGCGCGTACAATCTTTAATGCAGATGTAGTAATATCTGTCCCGAAACTAAAAGTTCATAAAAAAGTCGGAGTTACCCTTAATCTTAAAGGATTAGTTGGTATGAATACAGATAAAAATTATCTGCCTCATTATACTTTAGGTACTCCAATTGAAGGAGGCGATCAATTTCCTGAAAATATTTTATCTAAAATTGAACAAAAAGTTATCAAATTTGAACGTTGGATGTATGATCACTTTCTTGCTAAGAACACAATAAAACATGAACTTATACATCGTTTAATTTATGGATTCTTTTATTTAAAGATTTTTAGACATTTTGGACTTAAAATTCCTAAAAATAAAAGATTACTTGATGCTGGAAACTGGTATGGTAATGATACTGCTTGGAGAATGGTTGTAGATTTAGCAAAAATTATATATTTCGTTGATAAGGATGGGAGATTAAATACATCTAAACAAAGGAGATTGTTTTCGATTATTGATGGAGTAATTGGAGGTGAAAATAATGGTCCTCTTAGTCCTGATCCAAAATCCACAGGATTTTTGATAGGTGGTAAAGATTTATTAGCAGTTGATTTAGTTGCTACAAGAATAATGGGTTTTGATCCGTTAAAATTGAAACAATTTACTGAATTAGATCAAAAATATGATTTTGGTACTAGAAAGCTCGAAGATATAGAAATAAGATCAAATGAAACATCATTTAGAGAAAGTTTGTTGAATAATAAAAAAAGAATCTTTAATTTCAAACCTCCTCCGGGTTGGGTGGGGCATATTGAAATATAATCCTTTAAGAATAATACTAACTTTATATTTAAATTATGAAATCTTCTTAAAATGTAACTCCACTAGTCCATGGGTTAATAACTGGCTTGGTAAATTTAATATTTGAATAATTTGCTGTTCCTATAAAAATAACTTCTGATTTTTCAATACATTCATTTGTTGTAGAACAAAAAAAGATATTTTTACTATTTAAAATTTCTTGAGCATTTTCTTCAGCTAGTGGATCATGAATAAAGAACTTGTATTTTGATCCATCCTTATCATTTAGAATTCCTTGAATGATTTTAATTGGCTGAGATTCAAACACATATGGACTATTAGGTTTATATGCGATTCCTAAAACACCTATATTCATTTTATTTAATGATTTTATTTTTTGTACATAAATCTCTACAACATGTTTATTCAATTCAGATAATAAAATAGAAAATAAATAACCGCTTTCTATGGAATTTTCTAAACTAACTCTCCTAAAATGTTGTACATCCCTAGGAAAACAAGGCCCCATGAAACCTAATCCCGGTTTATAATTACGTCTGTCTTTGTAAACAATATCTAAAACGCTATTTGGATTAGCTTTAAAAATTTCACATAGATCACCAATTATGTTAGCAAAAGTAATTCCTAATGTAAAACTAACATTTAATGAAAGCTTAATAATCTCTGATTCTATAGGAGAAACGAAATAAATCTGTTTGTCATGTACTTTTCTCCATATATTTGCTAATTGCTCTCCATCTTCCTCAGAGTATGATCCGATTATAACATATTTTGGGTTTTCAAAATCATCAATAATTGAACCTTGTTTGATCATTTCGGGATTATAACAAATTCGCTTATGGATTTTTGATAGTTTGTCTATTATACCAATGTTCATAGTACTTGAAATTATGAGTAGAGCATCTTTATTAATTTTATGAACGATTTTAACTGCATTTTCAACATAGCTGGCATCAAATTTACCATCTGGGAGGCTTGGACTTTGAGTAATTATGATTATAGCAGGTATTTCTTTAAGATTTTCGTAATTAGTGGAGAGATTAAGATTTGTACCATAATTTCGTAAATAGTCAGAAACTTTTGGTTCTAGGGTATAATTTTCATAGTAATTTTCTATTTGATTAATTCTCTCTTCACTGATATCTATACCATAAACTTCAAATCCTGATTTTGCGAAAACTAATGCTAAAGGTAATCCTAATTTCCCTAATCCTATAACTCCTAATTTCATTTTTTTTCTCGTTAATTTTGGTTCTTTGATTATATTTAGAAATTTAGATTAACTTTAAAATTTATTATAATCAAAAAATGTTTAAATAACCAATGAAATGCGAAAACATAAAAGATTCCACTCGTCTGAGAACTAGAAAACTCAAGAAAAAAACTTAAACTTTCTTAACTAATCTTGATAAAAATTTTAATTCGAATTAATATATTCTATGTTTGACATTTATAGAAATTAAATATTCATATATCAAATGACTTAATTTAGTAATTCTAATGAAACTAATAAAGCTAAAATTTTTATTAGATCGATATTGATAAAAATTAAAATTATGATTAAAATTTTAAGTCGTATATATAGGAGCCAAAAATGAAGAAAGCCTTAGTGTTAGGAGCGGGAGGTTTCATAGGAAGCCACATGGTAAAAAGATTAAAGAAGGAAAACTATTGGGTTCGAGGTGTTGACCTAAAAAATACTGAGTTTGGTAAGACAGAAGCAGATGATTTTATTATTGGTGATTTAAGAAATCCAATAATAGTCAAGGAGATTATGGCCTCTCCTAAGGAAACAGAATTAGGAAATGAAAGTTTCAACGAAGTTTATCAATATGCAGCAGATATGGGTGGAGCAGAATATATTTTTACTGGCAATAATGATGCTGATATTATGCATAATTCAGCCATGATAAATTTAAATATTGCTGAATGGGCTGTGAAATATAAAGTTAAAAAAGTCTTTTATTCCTCATCAGCTTGTATATATCCAAAATATAATCAAATGGATCCTGACAATCCTAATTTAAGTGAAGATTCAGCTTATCCTGCAGCCCCTGATAGTGAATATGGTTGGGAAAAATTATTCAGTGAAAGATTATATCTCTCTTTTTATAAAAATTACGGATTAGATATTAGAATTGCTAGATTTCATAATATATTCGGACCAGAAGGAACTTGGGAAGGAGGAAAAGAAAAAGCTCCCGCCGCTTTATGTAGGAAAGTGATCCAAGCACAAGATGGTGATTCTTTTGAAGTTTGGGGAGATGGGAAACAAACGCGCTCATTTTTATATATTGACGAATGTCTTGAAGCCACACGTAGGCTAATGAAGTCCGATTTCACAGGACCTGTCAATATTGGTTCTGAAGAAATGATTTCTATAAATGAATTGGCTCAAATGATTATTGATATTTCTGGAAAGAATTTAAAAATTAAAAATATAGAAGGACCACTAGGCGTAAGAGGAAGAAATTCAGATAATAAATTATACCGAGAAAAAATTGGCTGGGAACCTTCACAACCATTAAAAGTTGGAATAGAAAAAACTTATCGTTGGATAGATGAGCAAGTAAAGTTAAAAAATAGCTAAAAAATAATAATATGATATCATCTCATTTATATACAGAGAATTATTAGATAAAATTATAATGTCCGCAAGCGACATTCAAAAAGTTGTTTGGTTCAATTAAATACCATTAAGACTTGTTCTTTATCTAATCAGTTTTGTGAAAAGAAACAGAATAAGAAAATCTTATATCAAATCACCAGGTGTACAACTTTCAAAAAATTTAAACTAAGCCAATAACGAAACTTATTTATAACATATAGGTAATGTTGCAGTTAAATTTGGATTATTTAATTCTTTATAAGAGCCAATTATAATAAATCTATAAGTTTGTGAAACTGGTGATTTCCACGACTTTTTTCACGGTTATATGATTGTCACATAATAATACCTGCTACTTTTGCAATTACATAAGGTTCATTTTTAGGCTCTAATTTTCCAGTAAGGAACGCATCTTCAGACATAAGTTAGGGAGCATAATTTGGATATATACATGAACTCCCTAAAAATATCAATTTCTTTACATTGTATTTATAACACGCATGAATTATATTAGTTTGAATTGGTAAAAATTTCTATAAATTAATTGAGTTGGATGGGTATTATTCGATAAGATCCCCCTACCTTAGCAGCAGCTAGAAATACATATTCAGGATTTAATTCATAAAAAAAATAGCTACTTTAAATTGATCGGATAATTCTAAATCTTTGTATTTTCTTATTAATAAATTTGTATAATTTTCTTTTTTTAATTATATCATTTATAATTTGAATTATTGTTGATAATTATAATCTTTTAATTAAATCTAATTTGTTTTATTATAAAGAAGAGTAGTAATAATCTACTCACATAATGTTTTTAAATAATAATCCAATCATCCATGTATAAACAATGTTTAGGAGGACCATTTGAACCAAACCATTTTTTTGGAGCGATAATTATCTTTTCAGGATTATTATTGAGAAATGCTCCCCACCAGCTAAAAGAAGAATTTGCTATTATCTGATGATTACAGCAAGACATTAAATACAATTCAAGATAATCCTTTAGATTTGGAAAGATTGGTTTTATATTAGGAAAGAATTTTTCCATGTAATTTTTACTCCATTCGTGGTCATCAGAAAATACAAAAAATTTGTAATTAGATTTACTAAATTTTTCTTGAAAGTAAATTAATGACTTCTGGTAATAATCAGTTTCTGTTAAATTGACAAAAGTATTTGGAACTGTAAGATAATCTCCTCTACGAATATGTAATGCTATTGAAATTATATCTTTACAATATATTTCTCTAAATTTACTCTTTAAATACTTCTTTTCTGAAGGAAAAATAAAAAATAAATAATTTAACAATCTTTTTCGAAATATATTAAAATATTTAGCAGATTGAAAATATCCTTTAAACAGAATTCCCTTTTTGTTATGAATATCGTGAATTTGAGCTGGACTTGGAATTTCATGATAAGGGAACTCCCTTTCAATAATAGGTATTAATTGTAGTGAAAGTAGGTTCTTCTTAGCAAGAATTTTGCGAAATACAGTTTTCCAATAAACGGGTCTTGTATTAATCATACTTGGTGATTCTTTGATCATTTTGAAAACTGGTATTAATGAGTATTTCCATGCATACGCTAAAGTATTTGCTATTTGAAATAATTGATTTCCTATTCCCCCTATGATTTCTGCTGATACAATCTTGGTGGGATAATTTTTAGCTTTAAATTTTGTAAAGTTTATTAATCTATTTATAAGTTTAATCTGGGTTAATTTATTGGTTAGAAGCCTAATTAATTTTAGATTTGCTGAAGCATCTTTTAGAATAGTAATCTGAATCAATCTGTTAAAAATATATTTTTTCAAGCTCATCTATAAGTTCTCCAAATAGTTGGTAAATTAAAAATATTTCAAATCATATGGAGAACGAGTTCCTTCATATAAACCATAGATTCTAAAAATTTTTAGTACTTTCTTTTCTAATGATTGAGAACATGTAGGTTTTCTCCAATTGTTCCGGTTCCTCTTGTAACTAAAGTGATCTTGTTTTTGAGTAAATCGATTATTTCATTGAAGGAAATTTAATTAAAATAAGATATTAGAATTTTTTCTATAAAATTCCTTTCCAAAATATATCATAATCTATTTTATTCTCTTTTGATACTAATTAATTTATTTGGTTGAAAAGATCTCGAATAGACAATTTGTTTTCTTTAATACTTAAAATTCTGTATTTTGTTAAAACTGAAATTACATCATTATAATAACTTCTATTTAAAGAAATTTTTAAACTCTTAGAATTTTTTTCCACGTTTCTCACATAATCAAGATCATTTAGTTCTAATAACAGCTGTTCGACATTTTTTTCTACTTTTACCTCAACCAGAAAATCTTTTTCCTTTAAAGGATTAATCATTTCATCCTTTTTTCCTACTTTTAGAATTTTTCCCTCATTAATATAGGCAATATGATCACATAAATTTTCTACAATATCCATATCATGGCTAGTTATCAGAATTGTTTTATTTGATTCTTTAAATTTTTTGATCATAAGTGCTTTAGCTTTCACATCTAATCCTCTACCAGGCTCATCTAATAAAAGAATTGGTCGATCTATCAATAGTGTCCTACAAAGAGCTAATTTCACCTTCATTCCGCTTGAATATTTTAATACATATTGATCGAGCCATTTTTCTAAACCAAATAATTTTGCTACTTCATTAATCCTCTGTTTATAATTTTTAATCCTATAAATTTTAGAATAATATTTTAGGTTATGATAACCGGTTAAACCAGAATAATTCATTCCGGCTCCTATCATAATTGATAGGCGAGATTTTGCCTCCTCTGTTTGAGTCTGTATATTAAAACCATCAATATAAACCTCACCCGAGGTAATTTCTCTAATTAATGTTAATAATTCGATAAAAGTGGTTTTTCCTGCTCCATTGGGGCCTAATAAACCATAGATTTCTCCTTTTTTAACAGAAAGGTTCACTCTATCTAAAACTCTTACTTCTTTATTCCATCCTTTGAGTTTGTAAATTTTCGTCAGATTAATTGCTTCTATAGCTAATTTGATCATTTTTTTCAATATATTTGAATTCTATATTTATCAAAAATATAATTAAAGAACCTTAATCCAAGAAGTGGTGATGCTAATGCCAAGGTAATTACAATAATAAAAGTAACTGTATGAGACGTAAATGTAATGATAATATTATCTTCAACCCAAACATATCTTACAATAACAAAAATATAATAAAAGGGGTCAAACTTTGAAATATTTTGGAAAGCTTTAGGAAAAAACTCAAAAGGCATGCCAATACAACTAAACATGATTAAAATAGTCAAAGGTATAGAAATAAGAGGTTCTAGACGTGGTTTTGAAAGTTTAAATATAGAAAGAAACAACCCAATTCCACTAAAAAATAATGCTATCAGGAAATAGACGAGAAAAATAAAAAACAATGTACTAATAGAAACTGGAAAAAGTATGTAACACCAAATAAAAAAAGTCATAAAGTTTACCGCAATTAAAATAAGATGAGATAAGAAAATACCAAATAATAAATTTCTCCTTCTAAACGGAGCAATTATAAGAAGTGTGAAAGAATTTGCACTTTTTTCTTGTGCTATTGCCCCCGTAAATCGTCCTATTATTGTATATAGTAACATCAATTGGGATGATGTAAAAAGATATATAGTAAAATTTCTCCCGTCCCATGGTCCAAAATTATCAGTGAAAGATAAAATCCTCCCAAATATTATTAATGGCACAAAAATACTCACTACTGGCATGATAAAACTTAAAATTAATGGTAATTTATGCCTCGTTGCCAATCTGACATTTTTTTCAGCAATTGCAAAGATCTGAGAAATGTTTTCTTTTACAACTTTTGTTAACTTCATTTTCCCTTATATTTGATTTCGGGGTAATTTTCCAAACACCATATATAACAACACGTATTCATTTGTTATTAAATTCGTATTGGAATTTATTATATAATTTCTAATTAAAAAATAAAAATACGAAAATTGTTAAATATTTTATGGTTTGGGAGTTTAGTTTGGAGAATAATAATATAAAAGATCTCAATATCAGGATAAGTGAATTTGCTTTAAATTTTTGAATTGTGTTATCCACCTAATATATTGTCAGCTGTAGAAGATTTTGTGATTCAAAAAGTTTAAAAATTTTTTAACAATACAAATTTTATTAGTTATTCTTATGAGAAATGGTTATTTAACTTCATACCAATCAATAAAAAGTAATTAATTAATCGTTTTCTATAAATGCTTCAAAAAAATCTGAAGGAATCTTAATTAATTTAAGGTATAATTTAGATGAGAGGAGGGTATTAAAATCAATATACTTTCAATCTTATCAAACAATTATAAAAATCAAAGTAGATATAAGAAGTGCTGCTCTAATAATATTTTAATCAACTTTTTTTTCTGAATTAGCTACTGACACTTTTCTTTTTAATAACATTAAACCTATAAAAAAGCCGTAAGTAGGAATGATATTCATTATCTCTCTGTCCAAAGAAGTTCGTAATTGCCACTCAAGATTGTATGGAGTTATTATGTATATCCCTATATAAAGTAAGAAATGAAAAACAATAAAAAGAAAGAGGAAGAAGTTTTCTTCCCTAATGATTGATTTAATATTTAAAATTAATATTATGGAAGATATGATAAAGAAAATTGAAAATAAATAAGGCATAGTACTTACATAGTTAACTATTATCTTCAAGTCATTAACAGTTCTTTAGATATCGAATAATTGTTCGATAATTGAAGATAAAAAAATGCAATGGTTAAGATATACTGATTTTAAATATTTTCAAATCTGAGAAATCTTAAAATTGATGAATTAAATTTAATAATAAAGATTTAGAATTATAGAATTCAACGAGAAAAATTAAAATAAGAGTGATCACTATTAAAGGAGTTATTTTAGCGGGAGGAGCGGGTTCAAGGTTATCTCCTTTAACGAAAGTAACAAACAAACACCTTTTACCTGTCTACGATGAACCCATGATCTATAAAGTTATCAGGACTCTCACAAAATCGGGAATAAAAGATATTACTATTGTTCTGGGAGGTGAGAGTGTTGGTGATTTCATAAGATTGTTGGGTGATGGTAATGAATTTAATGCTAAATTTAACTATGTCTATCAACAAAAAGCAGGAGGAATCGCAGAAGCAATTTATTTAACCAAAAAAATTGTTAAAGGCCATAAGATTGCCGTTATATTAGGTGATAATATTTATGAGGATATTTTTAGGTCAAAAATTACGACATTTGAAAATTCAAATGAATATCAGTGTTGTTTATTTCTGAAAAAAGTCAAGGATCCAGAAAGGTTTGGTGTAGCAGAATTAAGTGAAGATAATACAATAAAACATATTGAAGAAAAACCGAAAATTCCAAAAAGTAACTTTGCTGTTACTGGATTTTATCTTTACAATGAAAAAATCTTTGATGTAATTAAGGAGATTACAGACAAAATTGGATATTCAAAACGTGGGGAGTTAGAAATTACTGATGTTAATAATTATTACGTGAAGAATTTTAAAACAAAAGCAATTATAGTTGATGGTTTTTGGTCTGATGCTGGTACATTTGACACTCTGATTAAATCCAGTAATTTTATAAAATCAACTAAGAAATAAATTTAAATTTTAAATCAAGTGTAATTTAATTAATTAAAATTAAGGAAAAAAAAGATGGATTTAATCGAAGGAATTATAATTAAAAATTTAAAACCCATTTTAGATGAAAGGGGTTATTTACAAGAGTGTTTTAGATCTGATTGGCCGATGTTTAAAAATTTTGGTCAAGCTTATATTACCACAGCCTTCCCAAATGTCGTTAAAGCTTGGCATATGCATAAGATCCAAGTGGATAATATGGTATGTATTTGTGGAAATGGCAAATTGGTTTTACAAGATAATAGAAAGGAAAGTTCTACTTATAAAAAGTTAAATGAGATCTTTTTTGGGGAAAAAAATCCACTTCTGATTACAATACCACCCTTCATATGGCATGGTTTTAAAGCTATTGGTCAGAAAAAAATAATAGTTTTAAACTGTCCCACAGAATTATTTAATTATGATAATCCTGATGAATATAGATTACCTTATGATACAACAGAGATTGATTATAATTGGGAAATTAAAATGGGCTAATTTGTTTATTTAGAATAAAATGACTGAAATGAACAAAGTTTTAGTTACTGGGGGAATGGGGTTTATCGGAAGTAATTTTATCAGATATGTTTTAAATTTAAATCAAAATTTCAACATAATTAATGTTGATAAACTAACCTATGCTGGAAATCCAGAAAATTTAAGTGATATTGATGGATATTTTTCTAATCAATACAAATTTTATAGAAAAGATATTTGTGATTTTGAAGCTATTAACACAATAATTAGGAAAGAAAAAATAGATGCGATGATTAATTTTGCTGCAGAATCTCATGTAGATCGTTCAATTGGCAATCCAACTACTTTTTGTACCACAAATTTTATGGGGGTACAATCACTATTAGACGCTGCTAAAAAGAATAATATTAAAAAGTTTATACAAATTTCTACTGATGAGGTTTATGGGTCATTAAATTTTGAAGATCCCCCCTTTTCAGAAAAAACACCCTTATCTCCAAATAGTCCCTATTCTGCAAGTAAGGCATCAGCTGACCTTTTAGTGAATGCATACTATAAAACTTATGGATTGCCAATCAACATTTCTCGTTGTTCTAATAATTATGGCCCGTATCAATTTCCTGAGAAACTCATTCCCTTAATGATTAGTAATGCTTTAAACAATAAAGAGCTCCCTGTTTATGGGGATGGCCTTAATATTAGAGATTGGATTCATGTAACTGATCACTGTTCAGCTATTTTAAAAATTTTAATAGATGGAAGAATAGGAGAAACATATAATATCGGTGGAAATTCTGAGGTTACTAATATTGATTTAGTTAGAAAATTACTACAACAATTAGCTAAACCTGAATCTCTAATAACTTTTGTAAAGGATCGTCCAGGACATGATTTAAGATACGCTATTAACCATGATAAAATTACAGAAGAACTAGGCTGGAAACCTGAGATAAAGTTCAATAAGGGATTAGAAATGACAATTCAATGGTATGTAGACAATGAAGAATGGTTAAATAGGATATTAAACAAAAATTATCTTGCATATTATGAAAAGCATTATAAAAACCGGTAAAGAGCTTAAAAAAGTTCTTGTTATTGGAGCTAACGGTTTTTTAGGTACTCATTTACTTGAATTCAGAAACGCAGAAAACTTATCAAAGCAGAATCTACATTTAGTTGCTGCGGATTTAAGCAACTCGAATCTTCCATCTGACATTCCTTTTCAGATCATAGATATAACAAATTATTACCAAACTTATAAAATTATTTCTAAGATATGTCCAGAGTTTATTGTACTCACGGCAGCTATGACTAATGTTGATCAATGTGAAGTCAATAGAAAACTCGCAGAGAAAATAAATGTTACAGGAGCTCAAAATGTTGTAAAAATCTGCAAGAAGATACAATCGAAATTAGTTTTCTTATCGACAGATTTCGTATTTGATGGTGAGAAAAAAAGAGGTTACTATTATACGGAAACTGATATACCAAATCCTTTAAGTTACTACGCCAAGACAAAGTATAGAGCAGAATTAATCATTTCTGGCTCCGAGATTGATTATCTAATTTGTAGAACCGCAGTGTTGTACGGCTGGTATAAAATAAAATTGAATTTCATAACTTGGATATTAAATAATCTAAAGCAAAATAACAAAATTTCATTAATTACAAATCAAATTAATTCACCGACACATGTTGTAAATTTAGCTCAAATAATTCTAAAATTAATTGAAAAAAACGCTAAGGGAATATATAATACAGCAGGAAATTGTGCTTTAAATCGATATGAAATAGCTTTAAAATGTGCTGAAGTATTTGGATATAATAAAAAATTAATTATTCCAGTCGATTTTTTTAAACAACAAGCTTTACGACCAAAAAATGTGGGTTTAGATATTAGCAAACTGAAAAAATTAATTGGACATGAATTGAAAATATGTAGTCTTGAGGAAGGTTTAATTTATATGGAGGAAACTAGAAATTCTTTAGAAAAATCTTGAAATTTTATTAAAAACTTTTTAAAAATATAAAATGGGTAAATCTCCCGCCTAGAATAATTTTTCTAAAGTAGCTTGTTTAAGATATTTTTATGAATGTTAATCTATTCCAATGAAAATATTAGTTATATCAGACTTTTCAAATTCATGATCAATCCGACGATCTATATGTATATTATTTTTATCTTTCTAAAGGAAAAATTTTTTTTTATATGTAATCTTAAATTAAATTAATCCTAATAGTTATTTCCTCAAACAAATATCGATACAAATAAATTTATATTTTTAACAAGATATTATGTTATTAAAAAAAAATTATTAAAAAATTCATCAAAAATTAATAAAATCCATTTAAAGGGCAAAATCGTTGAAAACGCTGAGTTCTGAAAAAGAAATTAGTTTAACTCTAAAAGATCCAGGATTAGAGCCGTATGAAGTGAACGGCTATAGATTTCAGGAGTTGTATGATTATCTAGATCAGTTTAGACAGAAAGAAGATCAAATTCTAATATCGATCATTCTACCTGCCTATAATGAAGAAAGTACAATTAAACAAATATTAGAGAGTCTTC
>SDBV01001712.1_pt1 | contig 32861 bp, 33 predicted proteins | sample 2277081 | NCBI WGS metagenome assembly SDBV01 (sample SAMN10402039, study PRJNA504765) | marine sediment metagenome | isolation source: marine sediment core GS10_PC15, 223 cmbsf | place: Arctic Ocean: Southern Knipovich Ridge | collected 2010 | reverse complement strand
TACCCTGCTTGCTTTTCTGCCTCTCTTTGCCACCGTTATTTACTCCCCGAGAGGATCTGAGATCGCGGATTGCCGTTCATGACTTGCGCCAGAGTGTCCAGTGCTGCCTCTTCATCTTTCGTCAACGATTGCGGCACGTCGATCACCAGTTTTACGCGGATATCGCCCTGTCCTTTACCACTCAGCTTCGAAGGCCCCCCGCCACGGATTCTCAGGATCTTGCCGTGTCGCGACCCGGGTGGTACCTTGATCCGTTTTACGCCTCCCATAGGCGTCGGAACCTCAACCTGTGCGCCCTTTACCGCCTCGATGAACGTTATCGGCAACTCCACCTCAACGTCGTTACCTTTGCGTTTGAATATTGAGCTTGCTGTCACCCTCGTCACCACGTACAAGTCGCCAGACGGACCGCCACGCATGCCTGCCTCTCCCTTGCCTTTCAACCTGATCCTACTGCCGCCGCGGACACCGGCCGGTATCTTTACACGATATCGCTTGACCTGACTTGTCGCCCCTCTACCTCCACACGATGTACAGGGCTCCTCTATCACCGTTCCTGTACCTCCACAGTCCGGGCACGGTTGACTTATCGAGAAGAAGCCCTGGCTCTTTGAGAGTGTGCCACGACCACTACAGGTTGGACACGTCTTGGGTGAGGTACCGGGCTTTGCACCGGTGCCGCTACAGGTCTTGCATGCCTCCAGTTTCGGCACCGCAACCTGAATCTCTGTCCCGTGCATCGCCTGATCAAATGACAGACTGACCTCAGTCTCGATGTCACGCCCACGAGACTGCGCCTGCGCACGACCGCCGCCGCCGAACAGATCCGAAACGAAGTCACCGACTCCACCGCCACCAAACGACTGGGAGAAGTCATAGCCACCCTGTCCACCGGTAGGCCCAAACATACCGCCGGAGTCATACGTCTTTCGCTTCTCCGGATCGGAAAGAACCTCGTAAGCCTCAGATATCTCTTTGAACCGTTCCTCGGCAGCCTTATTGTCCTTGTTTCGATCCGGGTGGTACTTGCGCGCAAGTTTACGGAAAGCCTTTTTTATCTCATCCTTCGAGGCCTTCTTGTCAACTCCCAGAGTCTTGTAAAAATCCTTCATCTGCTGCTGTCTAAATCTCGTTTATCAATGCCCCTATTGCAACTGAATCTATTCGGCAACCACGACCTTCGCCGGACGGACAATCCTTTCACTATTCCTGTAACCCTTCTGCACTACTTCAACAACTGTGCCGGTTTTCACGCCATCCTGTGGCTTGGTCATTACCGCTTCGTGCAAGTTAGGATCGAACTGCTCTCCATCTGGCTCGAAGCTCTCTACTCCTGCCCTTTTTACAACGTTGCTGAGCTCCTCGCGCACAAGACGAACGCCTTTCGAGAGGTGATCTTCACTGCCATCTTCGTTGGGTGGTTGAGAAACCTCCAGCGCACGCTCAAGGTTGTCGAGCACTGGTAGAAGGTCCTTGACGATCTCCCCTCTGCCACGATTCAAAGAGCCGGCAATGTCCTGGGTCACGCGCTTTCGGTAGTTTTCGAAGTCCGCTTTGGTTCGTTGTGCAAGCTCCAAGTACTCGTCACGCTCTCGTCGGGTGTTGTCTAAGAGTTTGTCTAGGTCTTCCTCGACCTCCTCTGCAGCTTCGGCTTCCGGCTCATTCGCGGCATCGTCGATGCCCGTAACCTCATCCTCCGATTTGGGTTTGACGTCGTTCTCGTCTAAGCCATGCTCCTCATTTTCTTTAAAGGCATCGTCTTTCACTACTTGTCGCTTTCATCATCGACGACCTCTGCATCGACGACCTCTTCTTCGTCCTCCGACGTGGCCTCGCCGCCCGCCGAAGCACCGTCACCCGAAGCTGTCTGCTGCTGTTGGGCCTCCTGATACATCTGCTCGGAGACCTTGTGGAAGGCAGCCTGGAGTGTGTCGCTTTTCTGCTTTATCTCATCGACGTTCTCCGAGGTCAACACCTCGCGCACATCTTTGATCGCCTGCTCGATCTCTTCCTTCGATGCGCTGTCCACCTTGTCGCCAAGCTCCTTCAGCTGCTTCTCTGCTTGGTACGCCGCGTTCTCGGCAGTGTTGCGAGCGTCGACCAACTCGCGTTGCTTTTTATCCTCTTCTGCGTGGCCCTCGGCATCCTTGACCATCGCATCGATCTCGCTTTCGTCGAGGCCTGATGCAGCTTGGATCTCGATCTTCTGCTCCTGGCCGGTGCCATGATCTTTCGCCGATACGTGGACTATGCCGTTTGCGTCGATGTCGAACGTGACCTCGATCTGTGGCACGCCACGGGGCGCCGGCGGTATCCCGGTCAACTGGAACTTGCCGAGGCTCTTATTGTACGAGGCCATCTCACGCTCACCCTGGAGCACATGGATCTCAACCGAGGGCTGATTGTCGTCAGCAGTGGAGAAGGTCTCGGACTTTTTAGTCGGTATCGTCGTATTTCGCTCGATCAGCTTGGTTGTCACTCCGCCCTTGGTCTCAATACCCAGGGTCAACGGAGTGACATCGAGCAGTAGGACATCTTTTACGTCGCCTGCCAGTACTCCAGCCTGGATGGCGGCGCCTACGGCGACCACCTCATCCGGGTTAACGCCTTTGTGTGGCTCCTTGCCGGCGAGCTCTTTTATCTTGTCGTGAACAGCAGGCATACGCGTCATGCCACCTACGAGCACAACGTGGTCGATATCTCCCTGATTTACGTCGGCGTCTTTCATCGCCGCCTTGGTCGGCTTAACGGTGCGCTGAAGCAACTCGTCAGTTAACTCGACGAGTTTCGCCCTGGTCATGCGCTGGTCCAAGTGCTTCGGCCCCGACTGATCGGCTGTGATGAACGGCAGGTTGATCTGGGTCTCCTGGGCAGTGGAGAGCTCGACCTTCGCCTTTTCGGCCGCTTCATACAGACGCTGGAGGGCCTTCTTGTCCTCGGTCAGGTCTATCCCCTGAGACTTCTTGAATTCATCGGCCAACCAGTCGACTATCGCTTTGTCGAAGTTATCTCCACCGAGATGGTTGTCGCCCGAAGAAGCCTTGACCTCAAACACTCCGTCGCCGAGCTCGAGGATCGATACGTCGAAGGTTCCACCACCGAGATCCCACACCAAAATCGTCTGCTCTTCTTCTTTATCAAGACCGTACGCAAGCGATGCTGCCGTCGGCTCGTTGATGATCCGCTGCACGTTCAGTCCGGCAACCTTGCCCGCATCCTTGGTCGCCTGCCTTTGGTCGTCGTTGAAGTATGCAGGCACAGTGATTACGGCATCGGTGACTGTATCGCCCAGGTAAGACTCAGCGTCACTTTTTAACTTCTGCAATATCATCGCGCTTATCTCCGGTGGCGAATACTGTTTGTCGCCGATCTGAACACGCGCATCGCCGTTCGGACCTGACACGACCTCGTAGGGAACGATCGATTCCTCTTCTTTCACTTCAGCTTCCTTACGACCCATAAAGCGCTTGATAGAGAAGACCGTGTTCTCTGGGTTAGTTACCGCTTGGCGCTTTGCCGGTGCTCCAACCAGGCGTTCACCGCTCTCTGTGAACGCGACAACCGACGGGGTCGTACGCCCGCCTTCTGCGTTCTCGATTATCGTCGCATCCCCGCCCTCCATCACGGCCATAGCCGAGTTGGTCGTACCTAAGTCGATTCCGATTGTCTTTCCCATGTTTTTCTCCCTGACTATTTAACCGTTAACTCATTTAACTCACAAAGTACGCCGCCTTACTCACTATCCAACCGAAGTATTCACAGCCGCTTTTAAAAATTAAATCTAAGTCACTTTATATCAGATTATATCCTCTAGCGCCAGTTTAATTATTTTCTCGCCGCGAGAGTAGGTACGGACACATCCTCTTAAGTCCGCAGCGCTCGCACCGGGGTTTTGGCTTGCACACTCGCCTACCGTGCCGGAGCAGGTTCATGTGAGTCTCATAAGCGTCATCTGGGTTGATTATCGAGAGCATCGTCTCGTGCGCCTCATCGAAGGATTCACCGTCCCGTATCAGGCCAAGGCGGGCCGATGTCCGGTAGACGTGTGTGTCCACCGGTACTTCGGGAATGCCGAACGAAAAAAGAAGAACACAGGCCGCTGTTTTTCGACCCACGCCGGGCATCGATTGTAGAAATTTTCGTGCCTCTAATCTGGGAGCATCTTCAAGCCAATCTAGATTCAACGCTTGCCCGTCACCCTGCTTGCCAGGTCCATCAGCCACCTGATCCAATATCTGCTTGATCCTCACGGACTTGACCTTGGAGATCCCGCCCGGGCGAATAGCCTCCTCAACCTCAGATACCGGTGCCCTGTGTACGTCTTCCCAGGTTGGCAACCTCTCGCGGAGGCGCGAAAAGGCGATATCACGGTTGCGATCGTTCGTATTCTGGGAAAGAACGGTCAGGATGAGCTCATCCAGCGGAGCGCGGTGCTCCCTCTGCTGTGGACAACCATACATCTGGCGTAACCGGTCGCGGATCGCCATTACACGTCTTCTAGGAGGTCTCCTCCAACCCTCATTCTTCGTTGACTTTGCACCTTCCATAGATCTTAAATCTAGACAATCATTTTCGTAGATCAGGAAAATTTCGATCGGAAACGAAATTGCATTTGCCTGATTGGACCTGTTCCTCCGATATCCTACTGGTGTGTCGACGGCCAAATCCATCTTAAAAAAGCTCAAGGGACTGCTGCCGAGAGGCCCGAAGGACGCTTTATTTCAGATCGGGCTCTTCATCTTGGCCGATCTTGTCTACGAGACAGTCCGTGGCGTTGTCGAGGGCAGAGCGCAGATAGCGTTCACAAATGCTCGGGCGATAGTTGAGATCGAGCGCAGTATGGGCCTCTTCTTCGAGAAGTCGCTGCAGTCGAGCCTCTTGAATACTGGCTGGATAATCGAAGCGGCCAACTGGACCTACATGAACAGTCACTTCGTGGTCACATCGGTATTCCTTGTCTGGTTGTATGTGGCACGAAACAGTTCGTTCTACTACGTACGGAACATGTTCTTGGTGGCGATGGGCCTGGCGCTTGTTGGGTACATGCTCTTACCGACAGCACCGCCACGCATGCTCGCCAGCATGGGGTTCGTGGACACGATCGCAGAGATAAGCAATGTAAAAACCGACTCAAGCGTCGTTCGAACGTTCATCAACCCTTATGCAGCTGTTCCAAGCATGCATATGGCGTTCGCGCTGATGATCAGTATCCCAGCGATGATGCTCGTCAAGAAAACAGTCTTCAAGTTTCTCTGGGCGCTCTATCCGTTGATTGTCCTGTTTACGATCATGGTGACGGCAAACCACTTCTGGCTCGACGCTGCGATCGGAGCCCTTGTCGCAGGCGGGGCTGCACTGACGGCATCCCGGCTATCTAGAGCAAGACCTGCAAGGTGGGCGTGGCAACGTGCAAGCGCCAAGCGGGTAACTGTGGGAGTCCCGTAGGGTATTTAGTTAAGTATGGCGCCCACGGAAAGACAGGAACGCGGTAGGAGGACCAAGCGAAACAGTCGCGGCTCGGAGCGACATCAGCTTACGGGGTTGTCTGCCGGGGAGCTACGGGTGAATATGCGAAGCCGCTTAATCGAGTCCCGGCTGACGCCAAACGCGATCTCGATCACCGGTTTTGTACTAAACCTCGTTGCAGCCGGACTGGTCACCCAAAGGTATTTTGTCCTCGCAGGCATTGCGTTCATTATCGGCAGTGTCATGGACGTGCTGGACGGTCGATACTCGCGCATGTCGGGAAAGGGAACTCCGTTCGGTGCATTCCTGGACTCAACCCTCGACCGTATCGAGGAGGGGATCGTCCTAGTAGCAGTAGCCGCGTACTTCGCTGTTCAAGGTAACGAGCTTGCCGTCGCCGCAACAGTCGTTGCTGTTGTTGGGTCACTGATGGTCAGTTATACACGTGCCCGAGCAGAAGCATTAAATGTAGAGTGCAAGGTCGGAATTGCCAGCAGGGCAGTGCGCGTCGTGGTACTCTCAATCGGTCTTGTTTTTGCAAAAGGAGCAGGCATTTTTGATATTGAGCTGCTTGCGCCGGCCATCTACACATTGGCCCTGCTAGCAGCGATAACTGTGATTCAAAGAATCTGGCATGTACGTCGTGAGCTGATAAAAAGAGAGGCCGGCGTAGGCTGAAATCGAAATCAACATTAACTACGAATTCAACACTGACTATAAAGGAGACCTCAAATGGCAACCAACAGCGCAGCAAGTCGAAACGGTAGGGCGAAAAGGCGAGCTGACAAAGTACGGGTAGCGATTGTCGGTGTCGGTAACTGTGCTTCGTCCTTCATCCAGGGAGTTGAGTACTACAAAAACGCACCTACAGACGAGTCGGTCCCTGGACTGATGCACGTCGACCTCGGCGGCTACCACATCAACGATATCGAGTTCTCAGCCGCATTCGACATCGACTCAAAAAAAGTGGGTAAGGATCTGTCCAAGGCGATCTGGTCAGGACAGAACAACACGATCAAGTTTGCTTCCGTGCCGAAGCTTGGAGTAGAGGTAAAGCGCGGAATGACCCATGATGGAATTGGTAAGTACCTAAAAGAGAAGATCAAACCCGCACCTGGGGAGACCGCCGACATCGTAAAAACGTTGCAGGAGACCGGCACGGACGTCGTGGTCAGCTACCTGCCGGTGGGCTCCGAGGACGCAACCAAGTGGTACGTGGAACAGATACTCGAGGCGGGTTGTGCGTTCGTCAACTGCATCCCTGTCTTCATAGCACGTGAAAACTATTGGCAGAAGCGCTTCAAGAAGGCAGGGGTTCCTGTCATTGGAGACGACATCAAGAGCCAGGTTGGAGCAACCATCGTCCATAGGCAGCTGGCACGACTGTTCGCCGATCGCGGGGTCGAGATGCAGCATACTTCGCAGCTGAATATTGGCGGGAACATGGACTTCTACAATATGCTCGAACGAGAGCGTCTTGAATCGAAGAAGATCTCCAAGACCAACGCGGTCACCTCGATCATGGATCAGGAGCTGCCGGCCGACGATATCCACATCGGACCGTCCGATTACGTGCCTTGGCTGACCGACCGGAAGTGGGCACATATCCGTGTAGAGGGAAAGTCCTTCGGGGGCGTGCCGCTCAATATCGAGATGAAGCTTGAGGTGTGGGATTCACCAAACTCCGCTGGAATCGTGATCGATGCGGTGCGCTGCTGCAAGCTGGCGCTAAACCACGGTTTGAGCGGCTCTCTCGATGCGCCAAGCTCGTATTTCATGAAATCGCCACCTAACCAGGTGCCTGACCATGAGGCGAAAGACAACACTGAGAAGTTCATCGAGAGATACAGCGGCAAACAGGTACCGACGAAAGCTGGAAAGGGAAAGAGGACTGCAAAGAAGGCTAAAAGCAAAGCTTGATCTGGCAATCAACCGAATCCTAGGGCCTATCCCAATAGGCAAGGCTACGGCTGACCGGTAAATAGATGTGGCCGAAAACAAGTTAACTATCGCCCAGGTCGCGCCCTCTGCTTGGGAGGTACCGCGCGAGACCAAGACGTTCATCGAACGAGTGTCCGACGGCCTAGTCGAACGCGGGCATCGGGTCGTGATACTCGCACCCAGCGAGTCTCGGTCTTTTATCCGAGACTCTCGTAAACTCATCGAACAGGCAGAGGACAGTCCCGACGCGATACTCGATACTGGTTCACCAAAGGTGCTCGCAGTAGGGAACGCACTTTCTTTCAAGCGAGCTAGACGGGGTGGAAGGCTCACACTGCCGATCGATGTATCCAGAACGATGGAGCGTGCGATCACCGCACTACCTTTTGACATCGTCCATGTACACGAGCCCTTCGCCCCGAGCTCCGCATCGATCGCACTGCGATTATCGAGGTCGTTGAACATCGGTACGTTCCATCTGCCAACTGAGCGGGTTCTCTCGACCCAGGTAGCGCGCCGCTTGGTAGAGCTCCTTTTCGGCCGATTGGACGCCAGAACAACCAACTATCGGGTAACTAAAGAGCTGATCGCCTCTTACTTTCCCGGCAACTACAAAGTCATCAAGCCCGGCTCCGATCGCCTGCCGGGGCTGAAAAGACGTGGGACGAGGGATGGAATGCGCATCCTATACTGCGCCGACGAGGAGCGCCGGGCCCTTCGTTTTTTCATGCGTTCTCTGCGCAAGATGCCGCGAGACTCAGACTGGTCTGTTGTTATTTGGTCGCGTCACGCCAATGACAGCAATCTGTACATGTCTCGAGCGCTTAGAGAGAGAGTTCAATTGAGAGGACCCGATCAGAGCAACATCAACGACGAGCTTCGCGCCGCCGATATATTCTGTTGCTGCTCAACTGGGACCGCACCCACTCCGCTGCTTCAGCAACAGGCACTTGCTGAGCAGGTCTTCTGCGTAAGCTCACGTCTTCCGATCTATGAGGAGCTACTCGAAGACGGCGAGTGCGGGTTGCTGTTCGAGCCAAGTGACGAGATGATGCTGGTTGCTCATCTGAAGCGACTGCTCGATGACCCCCTACTGAGGCAGAGGCTGAGGCAGAGGTCACAGGTCCTAGGCACCGATGCCAGCTGGAGCCAAACGGTCAAGAGCTATGAGGAGCTCTACTTGCAAGTCGTAGCACGGAGGCACGAAACGAGCGGCAAGCCACAGATAAAAAGGCGGTTGTCCAAAAGGGAGTTCATCCACTGCGACATCCATATGCACACCGACCACTCGCATGACTGCGCAACATCGGTCGACACGCTTCTCAAGACGGCCAATAAACGCGGTCTTAACGCGATCGCAATCACAGACCACAACGAGGTATCCGGGGCGTTGGAGGCTAAAAGCCAAGCCGAAGGCATCCAGGTGATAGTCGGTGAGGAGATAAAGACGGCGAGTGAAGGTGAGGTAATTGGCCTTTTCCTTGAGGAGAAGATACCTCGGGGGCTCACATTCAAAGAGACGATCGCCGAGATCAGAAAGCAGGGAGGGCTGGTATACGTGCCCCACCCATTCGACCGACTCCACTCGGTACCCGACTATGAAAATCTGCTCAAATTCATCGACGAGATAGACATAATCGAGGTATTCAACCCACGTATTGCTATCCCAACCTTCAACGAAGAAGCAGAACGGTTCGCGGCAAAGTACAGAATAGTCGCGGCGGCGGGCTCTGACAGTCACGTCGCACAGGGCCTTGGCACCGTCAAGATTCGAATGCGTGACTTCAACGGACCAGATGAGTTCATGGAGTCACTTCGCGAAGCCGACATCATCCGAGAGCGCCGCAATCTGCTGTACGTCCAGACGCTCAAGTTCTTGCAGACAAAGGGAAGACCCAAGCCAGCGAAGCGTGCCGCCAAGGCCAAGTAGCTCTCCGAAGACATCAAGATGTTGACAGTGTCACACGAAAAAAAAGATGCAAATACAAGGAGTACCCAACGAGCCGTCTAAACAAAGAGGCCGAGATGCCTACAACCGACGATGAGATCAGGGAGAAGTACCTCGAGAAGGCGATCCGCGAACTAAATGATTTCAGTCGGCGTCTGCAGGAGTGCGACCTGTGTCCTAAGGGTGGGCTTATGCCGGTCCTGGGATCGGGACATCCACAGGCAGACATCTTCATGGTCAAGTTCTCGCCGCGCCCCGAGGAGATAGAGGAAGGGGTGGCCTTCTACGGACGGACCGGTAGCGCTCTCCTAAAAAGCCTGAAACGCCTCAGCATAGATCCGATGACCGTCTACGGAACGGTCCTGATCAAATGCCCGGTTACCGACACGAGCCTGGCCGCAGATGAGTGTATCGCGCGCGTGGTAGAGGAGTTCACGATAGTAGACCCACGAATCGTCGTGGTGATGGGTGCGGATGCACTCGATGCCTTCAATGAACTGCAGATTCCGATGGCACGCAGGCTTGAATACTCACCAGGGCAACTGCAGCAGTTGACGCCGACCACACCGGCGCTGGTGGTACCGAACATCGACGAATGCTTGAATGAAGAGAGCAAGAAGTTGGAGTTCTGGCGAGCTTTCAAGAGCCTGGGTCAATGGTACGAGGATCTGCCACCCTATTGACGTTTAGGGGTCAGGTCGTGCAATGACACACTGACCTTCGATTCAAGACCGGTGCGAATATGTGTCATTGCACGACCTGACCCCCTTTGTGACCCCCTTAGGACCGCTCTAGTAGCGCCACACACTCGATATGCGGCGTGTTGGGGAACATATCGACCGGCAGAACCTTGACCAGTCGGTAGCCGGCCTCGACCATCTGGCTGACGTTAGGTGCAAGCGTCGTCGGATTGCACGAGACGTACACGATACGCCCAGCCCGTGTCTCTAGAACCCTCCTTACAACTTTCTGTGAAAGCCCGGCTCTCGGCGGATCGATCACTGCAACATCGGCCGTACCAGCCTCCTCGATCAAAGGCCTGATCGTAGTTCGCGCGTTACCGCAGAAAAACCTAGCGTTGCCGATCCCGTTCAACTTTGCATTCTCATTCGCACCCCGAACTGCATCTTCGACAACATCGATTCCGTACACATCACGGGCTTTACTTGCAAGTTGCAAGCCCAGGGTGCCGATCCCGCAATAGAGATCGAACACTCGTTCATCACCCTTTAAATCAGCGAACTCAGCGACCGTGTCAACTATGTGATGCATCATCTCCGTATTGGTCTGAAAAAACGCCTCGTAAGGAATGTGGAAGCTAAGACCCGAAACTTCCTCCTCCAGCCACTCAACGCCGTAAAGGAGGTCGTTGACTTCCCCCCGACTGACCTCAGCCGATCCGGAGTTGACGGTCCAGACGATTCCAGAAACCGTGTTGAACCTCTCACGTACCGCGGTCGCAAATTGATCTGGGTCGAACCCCGTTCCATTGGCATCTGAAGTAACCAGCCGCACCTGCGTCTGCCCACTGTTTCTGCCTTCTCTCACAACCAGGTTACGCAACAGTCCATGGCCTGATTCGCGATCGTATGCTTCAAGACTATGACCTTGAAAGTGACTTCGAATGAAGTTGCGGATCTCGTTCGATAGCTCTGAGGCAAGCAGACAGTCCTCTATATCGACCACTTCTCGCCAGTCTCCGCGTCTGTGGAATCCGAGCGCCAGCCTGCCATCTTTGGCTGTGCCAAACGAGTACTCGAGCTTGTTTCGATAACGCCAAATCTCAGCCGCCGGAATGACCGGCTCAAGCTCAAATCCCTCCAGACCACCGATCCGTTCAAGTGAATCGCGAACCTGGGCCGCCTTGATCTTCAGCTGTTCATCGTAGGCAAGCTCCTGCCATGGCGCACCGGGGCACAGCTCGCCTGAGTGGACGCACTTTGCCTCAACCCTGTCCGGGCCAATCTCAATTACCCGCAAAGTTCGAGCCTCCGCATAGTTTTTTTTCGACTTCGTCACCTCGGCCTGTATGCGATCGCCGGGCAAAGCACCCTCAGCAAAAACGACAAAGCCATCGTTGCGGCAGATGCCCCTGCCACCGTATGCAAGCCCTTCAACCTCAAGCTCCAACTCATCTCCACGTCTCGGTCTCATGTATAGAAGGTATCGACCGGCATCGATTTGTGCATCGGTACCGCTAAGGCATCTATCCTTTCGGCACTCGTGTCTCAGCTCGATCTAGACAGCTACAGATCACAGACCGATCGGTTCGTCGAAGAGATGGACCGCGAGTACTACATGCACTTCTCTGGACAAAAGGATGGGCTTGAGCTGGCCGATATCTACGGGCGTCACGAATCACTGTTTGATCAGAAGGCGATAGATGAGCTGAAGGTGAAGCTGGATCAAAACAATGGTGATGAACGGCGCAAATTGCAGTACCTACTTGCCTTCGCCGTGGAAGGCTTTCTTGGGCAGGCGACAAAAGAGGAGGCCACAGCGATCGCTCAGAAGGAGGCCACACTCGAGATCGAGGTTGGCAACGCGAAGCTTGCCTTCAGGCAGTCCTCGGTAGAGCAGGCGAACGAAGCCGACCCTGCTCGTCGTGAGGAGATCGAGCTAGCGCGACTGAGAGTCCAAGAAGACGAGCTCAACCCTCTGTATCGCAGTGCCCTCGACCGTGCGCATGCTCTGGCACGCGATCTCGGCTGGCAAAGTTACCGAAAGATGTACGAGGATCTAACCGGGATCGACTATGCGGCACTTGAGACTCAGACGCGCTCATTCTTTGACGCAAGCGAAGAGCATTTCAAGCCTTTTCTGGAACCCGAGCTGGAACGTCACCTCGGTTTCGGTTTCGACAAGTTGAAACGATCGGACCTCCCGCACTTCTTCAGGGCGCCGGAGCTCGACCAGAACTTCCCGGCAGACAAGTTGACCTCTTCTTTTGTCGAGACGATGTCTGGGCTGGGCATCGATGTCAAGTCACAGAAAAACGTGGTGCTCGACCTGGAGGAGCGACCGAAGAAAAGCCCGCGTGCCTTCTGTGCGCCTGTGCTTGTACCGGACGAGATCTATCTGGTTGTTCCAAGGATCGGAGGTCGCGACGACTACTTCGCCCTCTTTCACGAGGGTGGACATACCGAACACTACGCTCACGTCGATCCTACGCTTTCAGTCGAGTATCGCAGGCTGGGCGACAACTCAGTGACCGAGGGCTTCGCGTTTCTCTTCCACCACTTGGTCGAAGACCCCGCCTGGCTAGAAAGCCACCTCGGGGTCACTGAGGTCGAAGATCTGATCTCGTACAGCAGAGCAAGCAAGCTCGTCTACCTTCGTCGTTATGCGGCAAAGCTCCGATACGAACTTGAGCTGCATACTGGTGATGCCGATGAACAGAAGATGAGAAGCCTCTACAGCAAGTACCTAAGCGAGGCGACACACACTGACTGGCCGGACACCACATATATAAGCGATGTCGATCCCGGCTACTACGCTGCAAGCTACCTCCGTGCCTGGGCCCTCGAAGCGAACCTTAGCCGCACACTAAAGGAGCACTTCGGAGAGAAGTGGTTCGATGAAAAAGAGGCCGGTGTCTTTATCAAAAAGCTCTGGAGCTACGGCCAGAGATTAAATGCCGATCAACTGCTCGAGGAAGTCGCGCAGGTAAAGCTCGACTTCAAGGTGATGCTGGACGAGACGATCAGGTCTTAGAGAGCTTTCGCTCCACCGCGTCCAAGACTGACTTTCTATTTGCGTTCCTTCCTTCGTAGGTCTTCAATTTACGAAGATTCTTGGCATCCATTCCATCGATCTTCTTTCTGACCTGTGTGGCAGTCAACTTTTCGTAACCAGACATTGGAAGGGCAACTCGTCCTCCACTTACACGTTTTACTCTCGATGTTGATTTTTCGACCCTTTTTCTTGCTGAAACGGCGGCCAATGTCGCGCGACTACGAGTCGATCCGGCCGCCATGTCTATCTCATCCCTGCCGCGTCCAATCAGTCTCTCCAAATCTGACAGGACATCATTCGTCTCTTTACGGCCGCGCTTCACAAGGATCTGAACAAGGTCCTGAGCATCCGTGTGAGTGATTCGTCCCCGCTCAACCGCATCGTCAACGGCTTCCTGTATTCGATCGCGGGTCAACATCACCAGATTGAGTGGTGACAACACGCTGCGCGAAAGCATGTCGCGAAAGTCCTCGACGTTTTTCTTGGACAACTGCTGTTTAGAGCCTTCGCTCCTTGTTTTTTTCCAGGACTTGCTTTTTTTAGAAGATTTACTTTTTGATGTTTTCTGTTGCTTTACTCGCGACCGAGCCATGAAACGCCCCCCTCAAGCCGCCTCTGCGACCTGCGACAATACCACTTACTATCTACTTATGGCTAATAACTTTCTTACCGGTGAGGAACTGACGAAGGATGATCTCGTCACATTGCTCGAAACTGCGGCTGAACTAAAAGACACGAGAAGCAGCGCACGTGACACCTCACTTGCCGGAAAAAGTGTTGCACTGGTATTTGAAAAACCTTCGACACGAACCCGTATCTCGCTAGAAGTCGGTGTTCAAGAGCTCGGTGGCAATCCAATTGTTTTAAAGAGTGACGACCTGCAACTTGCGCGAGGCGAATCGATCAAAGACACCGCGTTGGTTCTGTCACGGTACGTACACGGAATTGTTCTAAGAACAGGTGCACACAACCAGATAGAGGAGCTTGCCGAGTATGCCTCAGTGCCAGTGATCAATGCGTTGACTGAAGGCCACCACCCGTGCCAAACGCTTGCCGATCTTCTAACTTTGAAGGAACGGACTGGCAAGCTAGAGGGACTCAAACTTGCCTATGTGGGTGACGGAAACAACGTTGCTAGCTCGTTGATGCTTATCGCGCCGCGCCTGGGCGTCAATATCGTTGTAGCAACCCCACCAAAGTTTGCTCCAGACCCCGAGGTCTTTGAGCGAGCCAAGGCCAATGGCGGTGGACACATCGAGCTGACGGATGATCCTGAGGAAGGAGTCAGCGGTGCTGATGCTGTCTACACAGATGTCTGGATAAGTATGGGGGACGAGCAGGAAGCCGACTGGCGAAGAAAGATTCTGGCGCCGTATCAAGTCAACGAGCATTTGCTCGGGCATGCGTCAAAAGATGCTTTCGTCTTGCACTGTTTGCCGGCCCATCCTGGCGAGGAGATAACAGAGGACATCCTGTACGGTGACAGATCGGCCGTTTGGGATCAGGCCGAAAACAGGCTGCATACCCAGAAAGCCCTCCTGAAGATGCTTCTCAGCTAGCCAGACACCAAGCGTCCTCACGGACATTCCAGATTACCTCGTATCCGTAGATCGTCCCTGCTACGTCAATGCGCTCGATGCGTGGCTAGTCAAGTATGTAATTGCCGACAGTTACCTCGCCTACAAGGTGGAGCCTCGGGAATGTGGGAAATTACGCTGTGTGAGACAGTCCGTTGTGATGCGATAGACAAGTTGGACTTATAATTTGTTGGTAGATGGGGAGCTCTTGATTTGAGGGGCTGAGAAGACACTTCCTAGCGTCGACCCACCGAACCTGATCTGGGTAATGCCAGCGGAGGGATATATTTTGGATCAACTTATTATCGCCGACAAAACCTTCAACTCACGACTGATCGTGGGAACAGGCAAGTTTGCATCCCCGGAGATCATGGCTGAGGCGGTTAAAGCGTCCGGGTGCGAAATGGCCACGGTAGCGCTACGCCGGATCGACCTCGATATGGAAGAACCGGGCATGACCGAGTACATAGACCAGGAGAACGTCCTGATCGTAACCAATACGTCCGGTGCAGAAAACGCAGAAGAGGCGGTGCGTTTGGCACGACTTGCACGTTCTGCAGGCCTTCCCGACTGGATCAAGCTCGAGGTCATTCCCGACCCGCGCTACTTGATGCCGGATCCGGTTGACACCTTGCGTGCAGCCGAGGAACTTGTAGCCGACGGCTTCACCGTGTTGCCATACGTCCACGCCGATCCGGTGCTGTGCAAAAAGCTGGAGGAGGTCGGCACAGCCGTGGTGATGCCACTTGCGTCCCCGATTGGGTCTGCACGAGGAATCAAGATGCGTGAAACATTACGGATTATCATCGAACAGGCTCAGGTGCCGGTAATCGTCGATGCCGGTCTTGGAGTTCCGTCCCACGCAGCAGATGCAATCGAAATGGGAGCCGACGCAGTTCTGGCAAACACAGCCATCGCGACTGCCAAAGACCCTGTAGAGATGGCAGACGCATTCCGACTGGGTGTCGAGGCCGGGCGCAAAGCGTATCTGGCAGGGCGAATCCCAATGAGCGATGAAGCCCAAGCCTCGAGTCCAGTGCATGGGCTGATAGAGAAGTTGACTGAACAGTGACGCTGCTCAGCACATCTAAGAAAAATGCTGCACCGAGCAACGGCCGTGGCAAAAAGGTATCGGCATCTTCTACAAAGGTCGGTACGCGCCCCTGGCATGATCGACAATCGTTCGTCTATAAGTCAGATGATATTCCACTGGATGAGCTCTCCAAGGTAAGTACAGATGCGAGTCCGGCAGAGGTCGAAAGTGCACTCGAATCAGAGCAGACGAGCCTTGAAGATGTTGCCGCTCTCATCTCTCCGGCTGCCGCTGGTTATCTGGACCGAGCAGCAACACGGGCAAAAGAGGCAACGCTTAAGAGGTTTGGTCGAACCGTCCAGTTGTTTGCGCCACTCTATCTGTCAAACGACTGCGTAAACACGTGTCTCTACTGTGGATTCTCAATGAAGAACAGGATCAAGCGTAAGACTCTGACGACAGATGAGGTGTCCAAAGAAGCCGATCTGCTGATTGAGAAGGGTTTCCGACACCTGTTGCTTGTTTCTGCCGAGCATCCAAAGCTCGTACCGCCCAGCTACATCTCGGAGTGCATCGAGGAGGCCGGCAACCGGGCACACGAAGTCAAACTCGAGGTACAGGCATTCGACCGCCAAGCCTATGCCCGCTTTAAGGATGCGGGCTGCGATGGTGTCGTTCTATATCAGGAAACCTATGACCGAGATACATATAGACGACTTCATCCGTACGGGTTCAAAAAGGACATAGAAAACCGGCTGGATGCACCGGATCGCATAGCGCTTGCAGGTATCAGACATGTTGGACTTGGCGTATTACTTGGCCTAAGCGAGGATTGGCGAAGAGATGTCCTATCACTTGCGGCGCACGCCAAGTACATGCAGAGCACATACTGGCGCACCACTGTCACAGTGTCGCTACCTCGGATGAGGCCAGCAGCCGGAGGCTTTAAGGGATCTGTTGAGGTATCTGACAGCGATTTTCTGCTAGCTGTATGCGCTCTGCGACTAGCGCTACCCGAGGCGGGCATCGTACTGTCAACGAGGGAGCGGCCCGAGATGAGAGACGCGCTGATCGGTGTTGGTGTGACAAATATGAGCGCCGGGTCATCAACACAGCCAGGAGGCTACGGCAGCGAGAGTGATGCCGAGGAGCAGTTTTCAATCGACGATACGCGTTCGGCCGGTCAGATGGCAGCCGCTATCAAAGGTTTAGGATATGAGCCTGTGTGGAAAGACTGGGAGCAAGAGCTATGAGCCAAGTAACTGTAAACGGGAAGGGCCATCCGCTGACTGGCAGCCCAACGGTCCGAGAGTTCCTCACCGATTTAGGCTATGGCAATCGACGAGTTATCGTCGAGCGCAACAACGACCCGCTGCCTGTAGATAAGCTGGAATCAACGGAAGTTGAAGATGGAGATCGGTTGGAGGTCGTTCAGCTTGTCGGCGGCGGGTAGTAAAACCGAACTGGGCACAGCGGGAGGCGAATGCTTGAGCCTGCGCGAGCGGCGACTGGGCTGGCTCAAGAGCACACGGCTCTACCTCGTTTGCGATGCAAAACCCGGTGGCCGTTCACTTGAAGAGGTGTTGCGAGCCGCGTTGAAGAACGGAGTCGATATCGCTCAGTTGAGAGACAAGAATGCCAAGGAGAGCGAATTGGTTGAGGCTGGTCGAGTTTTCCGTCGGCTCTGTGATGCCTACGACGCGCTTTTCATAGTCAACGACCGACCCGATCTTGCGCTGGCCTGCGGCGCAGACGGGCTGCATGTTGGCCAGAACGACCAATCGATCGAAGAGGCAAGAAAGATCGTCGGCCCTGATCTTATTATCGGGCGCTCCACGCACTCACCTGCACAGCTTCGAGATGCGGAGGGATGCGATTACATAAGTGTCGGCCCGGTATTCGAAACCCCTACCAAGCCTGATTACACGCCCGTTGGCCTGAAGCTGGTCACCATGGCTGCGGAGCTCGCAACGTTGCCATTCTTTGCGATCGGTGGAATAGACAGTGGGAGCCTTCCACAAGTTCTTGAAGCAGGTGCAGAGCGAGTCGCGGTGGTGAGAGCAATTGCAGATGCCTCGAAGCCCGCGGAGGCTACTCGCGAACTGCGTACTTTGATAGATGAGGTCACAGAAAGTTGAGCGATAAAAAAAACATCGATGCCCGAGAGAAGATAAAACCACTACGTGATGGCGAAAGACCCCGATCGGTGACCGCCTCTGCGGTAGTGGCCATAGCCCTTGCGTCATCGATGGTCGCCCCGTATATCTTCGGCGCAGACAGTGTCTGGCGAGTGGGGCCTGGAGTGACACTTCCGCTGGCAGTGCTGCTCTTCATCGCAGCAGTCGGCATGTGGAGAGTGCGTTACTGGGCTCTGCTCGGCTTTCAAGCCTATCTGGCTCTCACGATCGTCGCGCTCTCACTCGTTCTCGTGATTGAGACATCGTTGCTCGAAGCGGCAGTAGCACTTGCTTTGATCCTGGTCGCAGGTGTACTTTTCTGGTCCTTGGTTAAAACGATGGCACGAATCCAACTTACAGAACGGCAGAGGCATGGCAATTGATAACGCCTACGACGTAGTCATCATCGGAGCCGGCCCTGGAGGCTATGTCGCGGCTATTCGCGCGAGTCAGTTGGGATTGAGAGCAGCTGTTATTGAGAGAGACAGTGTTGGCGGACGCTGCCTTAACTATGCCTGCATCCCGGCCAAGGCGGTTCTGCGCTCGGCCGAGCTCTACGACGAAGTGACAGGTGCTGAGCGCTTCGGGATAGATGTGCGCGATGCGAAGATCGATTGGAGTGGCGTCTGCAGGCATCGAGAAAGAGTCGTCAAGACACTGACCTCCGGAGTCGGCGGACTCTTGAAAAAAAACGTCGTTGATGTGATCGAGGGAACAGGATCGCTGCTCGAATCAGGCAATGTTCTGGTGAGATCCGAGACAGGCAACGAAACGCCTGTAACCGCGAATAAAACAATCCTTGCAACAGGATCGATTGCAAAACCGATTCCGGGAGTCGAGTTCGGCGGCCGGGTATTAGGAACCGCCGGAACATGGGGGATCGATGATCTCCCAGAGAGCCTTGCAGTTATCGGCGCCGGGCCCTCAGGTATGGAGATCGCCTCGGCATTCGGGCGCTTTGGAACCAAGGTGCTCCTGCTCGAAATGCTTGACCGGGTACTACCAGGGGAGGACCCGGAAATCTCCGGAATCGCAGCTAGCGAGATCGCAAAGCAGAACGTGACCGTTCGTACAGAAACTGCTTTGGAGAAGGTCGAGCAGACGGATGACGGCGTGAAGCTACAGTTTTCGGACGAGGGAAAGGATGTCGACTTTCTCTGTCTTGCCACAGGTAGAGCGGCCGACACCGAGGGCCTTGGGCTGGAGGCAGCGGGCATTGAGCTGGAAGAGACTGGCCTGGTGAAAATCGGCGAACACATGTCAACCTCTGTAGACGGCGTCTATGCGATAGGGGACTTGGTCCACGGCCTTGCGTTAGCGCACAAAGCATCGGATGAGGGCATTATTGCTGCCGAACACGCGGCCGGTTTGCCCACCGAGCCGCTCGATTACGAAAAGATCCCGAAAGCCACTTTCTGCAAGCCTCAGGTGGCAAGTTTCGGATTGACTGAGAATGATGCCAAGGAACGCCACGGCGAGATATCGGTGGGCCGGATGCCGTTCGGATCGATCGGCGCTGCCACTGTATACGGGGAGCGAACCGGGCTGATCAAGATCGTTGGGAGCCCGAGCACCAAGGAGATACTCGGTGCTCATATCGTCGGTCCCAGAGCGACCGAACTAGTCGCTGAGCTGGTAGCTGCTGATTCGCTTGAAGGAGGCTACGAAGATATCGCCCGCGTCGTGCATGCACATCCCACGTTTTCAGAAGGTGTCATGGAAGCCGCCCGCGATACCGACAACTGGGCGATCCACAGTGGCTAGCGTCGAGGAGCGACCTGTTTTCTACTTCGACCTCGGTAGCCCATACGCTTATCTCTCCGCTGAACGGGTCAATAGAGTTCTGCCAAAGCCACCCGTCTGGCAGCCAATCCTGCTCGGTGCGGTTCATAAGATGACCGGACGTAGGTCGTGGGCAGTGACCGATGATCGAGAAGCCGGTTTGGCGGAAATCGAAAGACGTGCAGAGAGATATGAACTTGGTATGCCGATTCGGTGGCCGGACCCGTGGCCGGGCAACACGTTGAAGGCGATGCGAGCAGCGACGTACGCATCACGCATCGGCAAGGGTGAGGCATTTGCTTTAGCGGCGTTCCGTCAGGCTTTTGCAGCGGGTAAAGACTTGAGCGATACGGACAACATCCTTGTCGCTGCGGCGGCGTGTGAGATCAGTCCCAACGCGCTTCTCAAGGCGATAGAGACCGACTCAATCAAGCAGGCGCTCAAGGACGCAACAGATCTGGCACTAGAGGCAGGTGTCATAGGGGTCCCTACATTCCAAGTTGGGGGCAGATTGATATGGGGTGACGACAAGTTGGATAAAGCACCCGCGCCTAATGTGGGGAGCAGGTAGTGCTCCCCGATAAAGACACCAGCCTCGAGATCCTGGAGGAGATGATCCTGATCCGCCGCTTTGAGGAACGGGCTGGTGAGATGTACATGCGGGCCAAGATCGGAGGGTTTCTGCACTTGGCGATCGGCGAGGAGGCGACGATAGTGGGGGTCGCGTCTGCAATGGAGGATCGCGACTATTTGATATCGACCTACAGGGATCACGGCCAAGCACTTGCGCGTGGCATGTCGGCAAACTCCTTGATGGCAGAGCTATTTGGCAAGGTCGATGGGTGCTCCAGGGGCAGAGGCGGCTCGATGCACCTCTTTGATTTCGATAAAAGGTTCCTTGGAGGCTACGGCATAGTCGGAGCCAATCTGCCGATCGCTGCCGGGGTTGGGCTTGCGTCGAGCTACCGCGAGACCGATGAAGTTACGGTATGCACGTTCGGTGACGGCGCTACAAACCAAGGGACATTCGGGGAGACGATGAATCTGGCGGCACTCTGGCAGCTACCGGTCGTCTTTGTCGTCATGAACAACCAGTACGGGATGGGCACGGCTTTGAGCCGTCACTCCGCCATCACCGATCTGTCAAAAAAGGCGGAGTGCTTCGGTGTGACGGGTCAGCAAGTGGACGGTATGGACGTTATCGCTGTGCGGGATCGAATCTCTGAAAACATCGAGATCGCTCGTAAGGAGAGCCGCCCAACACTGGTGGAAGCTCTGACGTACAGGTTCCGTGGGCATTCGGCGGCAGATCCCGAGGTCTACAGAACAAAAGAGGAGGTCGAGGATTGGCGCAAGCGCGATCCGATTGCAACTTTCAGCACCAAGCTAAAAGACGCTGAAATGCTTACCGACTCTGATCTCCAATCGATCAAGGACAGGGTTTCTGAGATCGTTGAACAGTCAGTCCACTTTGCTGAGGAGAGCCCCGATCCGCCTCTAGAGTCTCTATACGACGATGTCTACGTCCTGGGTGACCAAATGCAGGGCTGGTATTCGGTGGACGAGCGCTCCCCAGGGGTCCACCGAGGTGAGCATGAAACAGAGATTGGCAGCGAGGGCGTAGCCAGGGAGCTTGCCGAAGCCGGCGCCGCACATGCACCTGTTGACGATCAGCAGATTCAAGAGAGAAAAGAACGTAAGAAGAAGAAGGAGGAGAGAGAGCCATAACCGTTATGCGCTACAGAGATGCTCTCAACCTCGCGCTCCGCGAAGAGATGGAGCGGGATGAATCGGTCTTTCTAATGGGAGAAGACATCGGTGTCTTTCGGGGATCGTTCAAGGTCACAGAGGGGCTGCTGGATGAGTTCGGTGAGCGTAGGGTGCGAGACACTCCAATCTCGGAAAATACGATTGTAGGTATGGGCGTGGGCGCGGCCATGGTGGGTTTGAGACCGGTAGTAGAGATCATGACCGTCAACTTCGTCCTCCTAGCCCTCGACCAGATAATCAATTCGGCGTCGCACATTCGCTACATGTTCGGCGGTCAGGCAAAAGTCCCCATGGTTATACGCATGCCAGGCGGCGCAGGGCACCAACTAGGGCCCACGCACTCTCACAACTTCGAGGCACTCTTCCTGCATGTGCCGGGACTGCTGATTGCCACACCGTCTACACCACGGGACGCACGAGGACTACTCAAGGCAGCGATACGTGATGACAATCCGGTCATATTCATCGAGCATGAGACGCTCTACGGCACGAGCGGCGAGGTGCCCGATGACGACGAACCGATCAGGTTCGGCGAGGCCGAAATCAGAAAAGAGGGTGAAGACGTGACTGTCGTCGGCATATCCCGAATGGCAGTTTCAGCGCTCGAAGCTGCCGAGATTCTGGAGGACGAGCACGGCGTGAGTGCCGAGGTCATTGACCCACGTACATTGAGGCCCTTGGACCTGGATACGATCTTGCAGTCGGTACAGAAGACGAACCGGGCGGTGATAGTCGAGGAGGGCTGGCCGCACGGCGGTGTTGGCGCAAACATGGCAGCATTGATCCAAGAACAGGCATTTGACTATCTCGACGCACCAGTGGAGAGAGTCACCGGTGCTGACGTTCCGATGCCCTACTCGAAACGTCTTGAACAAGCAGCCTTCCCGCACTGTGAGCATATTGCAAAGGCAGCATTGGCAGCTGTGGGTAGAGCATGACGGCAGTGGACATCGTCATGCCCAGACTTTCGGACTCGATGGAGGAAGGAACGGTCCTCAAGTGGCTCAAAGCCGTTGGTGATCAGGTCGAGCGCGGCGAGGACCTGGTCGAGATTGAGACCGACAAAGCCAACATGACCTACGCCTCTGACACTGCCGGGATTCTGGTGGAGGTAATCGCCCATGAGGGAGATGTACGCCCGGTCGGTGAGGTCATCGCTCGAATCGACCCAGACAGTAAGGCTGGTAAGACACCTAGCGCGGAGCCAGACAAAGAGAAGCGGGGGGAAACCGAAGCTCCCCCCGCATCAAAGCCAAGTACAGCTGAAACTGCGCCCTCGCCTGTTAAGCAAAAGATAGCGCCATCGGGGGAGAAGAGGATAAAAGCTTCACCTGTCGCACGAAGGCTCGCGGGAGAGTCGGGGATCGACATTGCCAAACTGACAGGAACTGGCCCGGGAGGCAGAGTGGTAAAGGCCGACGTCGAGGCCGCAACCGATGAATCGACAAAGTCGGGCCGCGAGATGGGTGAGCCGCCTGTAAGTACGATCGAATCATCCATTCCAGGAGAAGAGCTCACATCAAAAGGAAAGCCTAAAATAGTTGAGCTCGACCGCCCGCAGCGGGCGGTCGCACGTCGTATGGCCGAGTCCAAGGCCGTGGCTCCACACTTTTATCTGCAGTCGGAGATCGACATGAAAGCAGCGGTTGAACTGCGGGAGCAGTTGAAAAAGGTTTCCTCAGACGAAGTTATCCCCACATATAACGACATGGTCGTGCGAGCAACAGCGATCGCGTTGCACGAGCACCCCAGGGCGAACGGCTCGTACCGTGATGGCAAGATCGAGCTGTACTCGCGGGTTAACGTCGGCATCGCAGTCGCCGGTGATGCGAACCTTGTGGTGCCAACCGTTTTCGATGCTGACAAAAAATCACTGGGCGAAATTGCTCATGAGTCAAGGAATCTCGCCGAGAAGGTGCGCTCGCAGACGATCACGCCACCAGAGCTTTCCGGCGGAACGTTTACCGTGTCAAATCTCGGGATGTTCGGTATCAAGAACTTCGCCGCGGTCATCAACCCGCCACAGGCGGCAATACTCTCGATCGGCGAAATCTCAAAGAGGGCAGTCATCGAAGGAGCAGGGGACGCGATCGCGATCAGACCGACTATGGAAGTCACACTCTCCTGCGACCACCGTATCCTCTACGGGGCAGAAGGTGCCCAGTTCCTTGCACGTATTAAAGAGATCCTGGAAGAACCGCTCGCATTGACGTTGTAGTTGCGGTAACGGTTACGATTAGAACATGGCCCCTTCGCTTAAGCGCACAGATCAAATGGAGCCCAGCATTACCTCATGCAATTTAGGCCTCGTCGACTACCGAAACGCGCTATCAATGCAAAATCGCTTCTTTGAAGAAAGAAGATCGGGCGCCATATCGGACTTGCTGCTTCTTCTGGAGCATCCTCCCACATTCACCACTGGTCGCCGTTCAGCTCCGTCAGAGCTGCCTTTGGGGCGCGACTTCTACGAAGATCACGGTATCGAGATCTACGAAACAGACCGTGGCGGAAGGGTCACCTACCACGGACCGGGACAGCTCGTCGGCTATCCGATAGTTAGCTTGAAACCGTTTGGGGATGATGTGCACAGATACATCCGCTTGTTGGAGAAAACGGTGATCTCTCTGCTTTGTAAGTTCGATATCGAGGCACGAACAAGAGAAGGGCTTACAGGTGTCTGGACCAACGGCCGCAAGATAGCATCGATCGGAATCCACGTAAGCCACGGAATAACCACCCACGGATTCGCGATAAACGCATCCAACGATCTCGAGCCGTTTGAGTGGATAGTTCCCTGCGGTATAGATGGCTGCCAAGTTACTTCGATCGCTAAAGAAACCGGCGCGGTGGTGAATATGGGCGATCTGCGAACAAGTTGCGCAGAGAGCTTTGCGCGTGTATTTGAACGTACATTGCAGTTAGATCCAGGTCCTTCACTTGTGTCCATGCTCACTCGAGATGACAAGGTGAGACAGACAGTATGAGTGCAACGAGAAGTCGCGCACGACCAGGAGGCACCGAATATCGAAGCGGGGGCGACAAGTTCCATCATCAAAGTAGAAAACCTGCCTGGTTCAAGGTTCCCGCTCCCGGCAGCGACCAATACCGAAGTGTCAAGAGGCTGGTACAAAGCTCTGGTCTTCACACCGTATGTGAGGAGGCAAACTGCCCGAATATAGGTGAGTGCTGGAACGCCGGAACCGCTACGTTCATGATCCTCGGCGACACGTGCACCAGAAGGTGCGGGTTCTGCAACGTGAAGACCGGCAGGCCCAATCAGGTGGACAGACTTGAGCCTATGCGCGTCGCAGTCGCAACAGAGCGCCTTGGGTTGAGCCACTGTGTTGTGACCTCAGTCGACCGCGACGATCTGGCGGACGGTGGAGCACTTCACTTTGCCGACACGATTAGAGCAGTCCGTGGCAGAGTCCCCGCCTGCACGATCGAAGTTCTGACACCGGACTTTCGAGGTCAGGAGATGCCGCTTGCACGAGTGCTCGATGCAGGGCCCGATGTCTTCAATCACAACGTCGAGACGGTACCGAGCCTATACAGAAAGGCACGTCGCGGTTCCGACTTCTTACGCTCTTGCAGAGTCCTAGAAAATGCAAAGTCGATGCGCCCGGATGTTGTCACAAAATCTGGGCTGATGGTTGGTCTAGGGGAGAGTATGGAGCAGTTGATCGAGGCACTGATGCACCTTCGTGAGCATCATGTTCAAGCGTTGACGGTTGGGCAGTACCTACGACCGACCAAGGGCCATTTGCCCGTTGCGCGCTATTGGCACCCCGACGAGTTCAAGGAGATCGAACGTGCGGCCTACGACATGGGGTTCGAGTCAGTCGCTTCAGGCCCACTGGTAAGAAGCTCGTACCGAGCTGGTGAATATTTGCGGGATCAGGCCCGCTCGACCTGAATCCCTTGAGATTTGAAAAAGACCTCTGCGCTGGCCATCTCGTCTGTGCTTGGCGCACGTAGATCCTGCGGTCTGGCCGATTCGCCGATCTTGGCCAGCTTGTCTTCACCGAGCGAGTGGTACGGAAGTAAGGTGATTGTTTTCCGGTTGAGATCTTCCAAAACACTCACCGTTCGCACAAGATTGTCGTTGCTGTTGTTCCGGCCAGGAATAAACGGGGTCCTAACTTTGACTTCATGGCCGTCGCGGACGAGCCTCTCCAAATTCTCGAGAATCAGGCGGTTGGGCCTGCCCGTGAATTCGCGATGAAGAGCATCGTCAATAACCTTCAGGTCGAACAGGAAAAGATCGATCATCTCGAGCACAGGCTCAAGCTTCTCGTAAATCCAGTATCCGGATGTCTCGGCGACGATATGCAGGCCAGTCCCTTTTGCCTTGGGAAGAAACTCTTTCAAAAACTCGACGTGGATCAGTGGCTCACCTCCTGAAAGGCTTAAACCGCCCTCTGGCCCGTAGAAGTCGAGATCGCGAAGAACCTCGGCAAGCAAATGATCGCTGGTGTACGACTTTGCTGCCGGAGAGAGAGCGTCACTCGGACATACCTCGACGCACTGTAAGCAGTCATCACATCGGCTGTGATCAAAATCGATGTCGTTCTTAGCCATCTTTATTGCCGAGGTAGGACAGACCGACACACAGTCACCGCAGTAGATGCACTTATTTTCCGAGAAAACGAGCTCATTACGGAATGCGCGGGTCTCTGGATTGTGACACCACTGACAGGCAAGCGGGCACCCCTTGAAAAAAACGGTTGTACGGATTCCCGGTCCATCGTGTACCGAGAAGCGCTGAATGTCGCAGGCTAGAACCTCACGCTCGCCCGGCATCTTCAGCCGCCCGTCTACGAGGATGAATTTTATGAGTCAATTCTCGCAACCAATGCTCGATCAACCCGAACAGATAGCCGAATTGGAAGAGGTAGTAGACGTTACCCTTCTGATCGATCTTGTTTTCGATCACCAGACCCATTACGTCGTTGGAATCCCCGAACATGTGGCGAAGTGCCCCCGGCAGGTCGATGAACTCGATCTCGTAGTCCGGTGACTCGCATGCTCCACCGTGTGTCTTTATTCGACCTTTGGAAATAACTAACCGTCGTGCCGAGGCGGCAAATCGAAACTGATACGTTGCTTCGAAGCCTTTAACGGCATTACGAAACCTTGGCATAAGCACTCTTGCTGAAATAAATACACCCCAGACACCGAGCACAACGGTGTGTAACACAAGGCCTGTCCAGAGTCGCTTCACAGATCGCCTCATTTATTATCCACGCATCCTCTCCTTAAATCTGATCCTCGGTTCTCGCGATTATCTCGTCCTGCATACGTCTGTTTAAATCACAGAAGTAGGCCGTGTAGCCAGACACGCGCACAAGCAGATCGCGGTACTGGTCCGGATTGTCTCTCGCGTCGATCAGGGTCTGTTTATCCTGAACGGTGAACTGCACCTGCATACCGCCGCGCTTGAAGTAGCCATCGACAAGCCTGTCCAAGAGGTCAAGTTTGCCTGGCTCATCCAGAAGGCTGCGGGAGAGCTTGTGGTTGTTGGCGATGCAGTTGCCGATCAGATGTGCCGGCAGCTTCGCTGTTGAAGCCATCGCCGCCGTCGGGCCTTTCACCGCCGAGCCGTTCGAAGGTGTCGCGCCTGAAGCGAGCGGCTCACCCTTTAGCCTGCCGTTCGGAAGTGATCCTGTCAACGCACCGAACCCGGCGTGCATGGTGATACTCCAGTACCCCAGGTGATACATGCCGCCACGTGGGTTTTTGTGTTTTCCAAATGTTCGGCTTATAAGACCGACGACATCGGCCGTCATCCGATCGGCAATGTCGGAGTCGGTCCCATACTTCGGTGACTTACTGGTTAGAAGCGCACGTACTTTCTCGTAGCCCTCGAAGTTCGCGGCAAGAGCGTCGAGGAGCTCCTTCGTTGACACTCTTTCGTCCTCGAATACGACCTTCTTCATCGCAGTCAGAGAGTCCGCCAGATCAGCGAGCCCTACTATCGCGACACCCGATGAGTTGTACTTAGCTCCTCCACGAGTTACATCGCGACCGCTGTCTCTCGTTCCCTGGACGAACGAAGAGAGCAGTGGGGTAGGGTGAAGCTCCGCGTGAGCCTTGGCAAAACGATCGTTACCTTCGGTTGCCAGAGCAACCATCGATTCAAGCTGACGCTCAACTGCGGCGTATAGATCATCGAAGCCACAGAAATCATCCAAATGACCGGTTTTCGGGCCGATCTGCACCCCAGAGAGCGGGTGCACCCCATCGTTTAATGCAAGCTCAAGAACCGAGGCCGCGTTAATGATGATCGCTCCGGTCATGCCCATAGTCCGACCCGCGCTGTTCGTCTCAACGCAGCCGATTAATCCGTAATCCCTGGCGTCTTCCAAACTCACGCCGTGCTCAGTCAGCGCATCTATCACCGCTTCGTCACCGTATAGCGCGGGAGCAGCACCGGTGCGGTGAATAGATTCGACCAGCGCCCGCCGGTATTTGTGTGACGAGTCTTTGTGAAGCCGCGCGCAGACGTTCGGTTCTCTGAGAGCAAGAATCTCTGATATTTTCACCATCAGGTAAGTGAGGTCGTTGACGCCATCGCCTCCATCGGGTTTCATGCCCCCGACGGTAACTGCCTGGTTCGTTGAAGAGCCTCCGAACATCCCTTGGACCGCTTGGGGAACCAGCGGTGTGTGATCTCCCATCTTTATGAAGAACGAGCCGATCAGCTCCCCCGCCCGTTGCTCGTCCAGACGATCCGATGCCAGGTCGTCTCTGTACAGCGGATATAGGAACTGATCGAGCCGGCCGAAGCTGAGCGCCATGTCACTATTTTCTTGATGCAGTGCAACTTGCGTGATCCACACAGCCTGCAGGGCTTCGTGAAGTGTGCTTGCAGGTTTTGCAGGGACCTTGCGCAATATGGAGGAGATATCAAGCAGTTCCCGGGCTCGCGACGGGTTGGCATCACGTGCCTTCTGCTCACACGCAGTCGCATATCGCTCGGCAAATCCAATCACTGCTCCGAGCACAAGCTGAACTGCAGCGTGAAACTCAGTGGCCTCTTCATCCGGCGCGGCGCGCTCCGCCTCGGCTGCTTCATCTATCAGTCCCGTGAGTCCTCGATTAACCAAGGACGAATAATCGGGGATCACGTGAGTTATCCCATTCGACTTGCCAAGAGTGTAGAAGACAAGATGTTCAGCGATGCGCTGGCTCCGTGGATTGTCGCCCTCCCTGCGTACGTGTTCGTGAATGGTCCGGTCACGCCAGAAAGGAAACACTTCGTCTGCCAGGAGATCGGCTTCACCATCTGTAATCGCCACAGGATCGTGGTCACGACTGGCGATCGTCGGCAGCTCGGGCCAGATCCCGTGTGCCATGAACTCGGGGAAAAGTATTGTTCCAAGACGGTGCCGGGTAGTCGAGCCGACAACCAACTCGTCCTCGAGGACCTGCGTCGGAAGGTTTTCCAGTAGATAGTTGAGTGCCATCGCCTGACGAAGGACCGGCTGTGTCCCACCGAAGCCCTCTCGTTTGAAAAACTCGGTTACCAAGCGTGCGCGCTCAACGCAGATGGCCTGAGGCGCGTCCAGCAACTCCTTGCGCAGGCGTGCGAGACGGGGGTAACGCTCAAGTGTGAGTAGTTTTACCTCAACCCCGTGCGGTGCCTTATCGGACCCATCTACCAATTCCGGTTTGGCTGTAACTAGCTGCGTCATCTCGCCCCCCTCTAGGTCTTATTCGATTGTTCGCCGGTCTGTTTTATCTGCAAGTAGTGCTTCCAGAACAGCCTGTTGCCTTCTTCGATCAGCTCACGACAGATTGACTCACCCAGTTTTTCGTTGTGATCGAAGAGAGCTTCATAGATCTGTCTGTATATGCCCCTGTCTTTCATAGCTTCTTCAAAGATCGAGGCGAAGTAGTCCCCGTATGCAAAGTAGATCTCTCTGACCGAGTTTTGGATTAAGAGCAGAGCCAGGTTTTCACTTGCCTGAGCCATAACGCTGTGGAACTCGAAGTCAAGTCGCTGAAACTCAGCTACATCTTCCCCTGAACAGTCCTCTATCTTCGCAACGACCTTCTCCAGGGCTTCTAGCTCCGGCTTCTCGATCCGCATCGCTGCAAGTCTCGCGATCTCCGGGCCGATTAAAGAGCGGAACTCGAAGATGCTCCTGAGCGAGACCTCGTTTATCTCGCCGGCCGGTTGAATCATGTCACCCAGCAGATCGAAGCCGGCGTTCAAGCGGAAGTCGAGGACGATACTGCCCTGACCTTGACGCGTCTCGATCAGTCGCGCCTGCTCAAGACGCTTCAGCGCTTCGCGAACGGAGCTTCGGTTGACATCGAGTAGCTGGCAAAGCTCGCGTTCCGGTGGGAGCCTCTCCCCACTTATGTAACCCTCGCTCAAGATACTGTCACGCAACTGATTGAACACTTGGTCTGAAAGTTTTGTTCTTTCTACTTCTTTAAGCATTACAGTCCTACCGTCTGATGGTCTGACCAATTCTAACAGATAGTTGCTCGACCAACAATCCTCTGAATGTAAACAGCTCTGTCGGCTACGGAGTTAACTGCTCGGTGACACGTCCGCCAGAGTCAACCTTTATCACGGTTGGAACTACAGCGATTCCATACTTTTTTGCAAGTTTGGGCTTCTGTTTGACATCCACCAGTAACAGTGACTGGTTGTCTGCGAGACGTTCTTCCCACTCGCGGCAATCGGAGCAGAGTGGATGGGTGAACTGGACGATCGCGCCTCCGTTTATAGAACCGTTGAAATCTGCCAGGTCCAGTTGATCCGTGGTGCCCTTCTTATGGACGCCACGCAGATGGGCCACGATCTTGTAGAACTCACAGCCGGCGCACAGTGCTGTCGTTGCGGCAAGAAGAGCCAGCGCTGCGACTACACCCCCCAAGATCCATCCGGCCGTCGCGGCCCCAGCATATACAAGAGTGGCGGCGCTACCAAGAAACATGAAGCCGATGAAGTTCGCAAACCTCGGTGGTCTTGAGTCCTCAAGTGGGCCTTCGCCCCATCGAGGCTGAACGACGAGAAAGTAGAAAAGACACGGTAGGCACCAGCGACGGCCAAGTGTCAGGCCGATAAGTAGTTGCAACGCGAGCAGTCCTAGCAGCCAAGCCTGTCCGGTCGCCAATGCAACAACGGAAAGCGAGCCGATAACCGCCTGATTGAATCGTGGTGCTCGTGCATCGATCACATCCAGGTCCTTAAATGGGTGTGCGGTACGATTCTTCATACACTAAATATACCAATCTTGATCGGTTTTCAGGAAAATTTAGCTACAGCTATCCTTCTCGGACTTTGTTTCCAATAAAAGACAACATTCTTACCGATAACTTCCCTGTATTAACGGTTACTTTCATCGCGATAAACGTGTTCGTGTTTATCTTCTTACAGGGTCCGTTGGGGCTTGACGGCGTCAACCCAGAACCGGTCTTACAGTTCGGCGCTATCCCCTATGAATTAACCCACCTCGGTCAGTTCTGCGCACCCGTAGACAACGTAACCGTTGCCTGCGGAGACAAGGCGCTGATCGAGCAGCAGAGCGGAATCGATCAGGCGCCGGCGCTTCTGACGGTCTTCACTTCTATGTTCATGCACGGCGGTTGGCTACACCTAGGAGGCAACATGCTTTTTTTGTGGATATTCGGTAACAATGTTGAGGACTCTATGGGCCGTGCCCGTTTTGCTCTTTTCTATCTACTGGGCGGAGTCGTCGCGCTATTTGCACAGGTGGCTATCGACACCAGTGCGACCGTTCCAACGATTGGCGCGAGTGGAGCTATTGCGGCAGTTCTAGGGGGCTATGCCCTGCTATACCCTCGTGCAAAGGTGCTCACGGTGGTGTTCATCGTCTTCTTCTTCACGATCATCGAGATACCAGCACTGATCATGCTCGGCATCTGGTTCATCATGCAATCTCTGCCTGCGTTTGGTCAGCTCGCACTGCCCGAGGCAGGAGGTCAGGGAGGTGGAGTCGCGTACTTTGCCCACATCGGTGGGTTCCTGTTCGGCTTACTTTTGATCAAGCTCTTCGCAACAAGACAAAAGCCCGATCCGAGGAGATCGGCATACTGAGTAGATTGGGTCGATATGCGGATCTTCGTCTTTAGCATTGCGCTCGCGTTTATCGCGTTTTTGGCTTCCATGACGGTGGTTGTCGTTATTAACGGAAGTATCAATCTAGTACTTCTTATTCCGTCCTTAGCCGTGCTTGCGCTTCTCGGTTTTGGCATCATCGGTGCACTACTGAACAAACCCAAGAGGTAATGATCGACGATGGAGATGGGAAACATGCCACCGGTACTTCATGGAAGCGGCAAAAAGCGCCGCCGGGTCTTGCCATGGATCTTCCTGCTTGTCGCCGCCATCGGTGTGACAGCGATCTTGCTGTTTCTGTTCTTCTCCCATGCCTCGTCCAATGAAGGTGAGCCTGCTCGAAAAACAGAGGTGCCTAAAAAAGAAGCGGAGACCGAATCTACGTACCAAGTGGATACAAAGCTGGCAGAGAGACACGTAAAGATCCGTTTCGGAAAGGCCCCACGTGCCGGGATCCTTTTCAATATCAACACAGGGGAAGTCCTCTGGCAGAGAAAACCGCAACGCAAACTACCTATTGCCAGCTTGACGAAGATCATGACCTCATTCGTCATCGCTGAGCGCAGTTCGCCACACGAGCGAGTCATGATCACCAAGCAGGCAGTCGAGTTTGCAGGCTCAGGCGTAGGCGCACTACCACGCGGAAAAAAGGTACAGCTTGAAGCACTTTTGAACGGTCTTCTCCTTGTATCGGGAAACGATGCAGCGATCGCACTAGCACAGCACATATCAGGTTCGGTTAAGGAGTTTGTCGCATTGATGAACAGGCGTGCACAGAGCCTTGGCCTTAGCTGCACACACTTCACGACCCCACACGGCCTGGAGGATGCGGGCAATCGGTCGTGTGCAAGGGATCTGGCTGCACTGGCACGTGCCAACCTGTCACAGCCTCGCATTCGCAAGATCGCCAGACGGAGCTATGTCGCAGTCAAGTTCCCGATCAAGGGAGGAAAGCTGCACCTTGCAAACAACAACCCACTGATCAGGCTTAAGTTCAAAGGCGTGACTGGGCTCAAGACCGGTTACACAAACAAGTCAGGGCGCTGCATCGTTGCAACCGCTAAACGGGGCAAGACCGAGCTCGGAATAGTCCTACTCCGCTCACACAACCCGTACAGCCAGGCGACCAAGCTTTTAAACAAGGGGTTTCAATTGTCCAAACGGACGAGCTAGGAGACGCAAGTCCCATTTGGAGCTAGTCGCATCGGCAGTCAAGTTCGCGTTGCTCACCTGACAGCCTCAGAACGGATTTGCTTGAAGTAGCAAATCCTGGTCACCGACTTCGTCGGTTCGAGCCCTCGTCTATACATGGAAAAAAGACCACCCCTTCAGG
>SDBV01001711.1_pt1 | contig 32869 bp, 44 predicted proteins | sample 2277081 | NCBI WGS metagenome assembly SDBV01 (sample SAMN10402039, study PRJNA504765) | marine sediment metagenome | isolation source: marine sediment core GS10_PC15, 223 cmbsf | place: Arctic Ocean: Southern Knipovich Ridge | collected 2010 | reverse complement strand
GTTAGGTACACTCGGACTCGAACCAAGACCGTCAAGGTTCATAAAGCATTTAGTAATGATATTCCGGGAAGTCCGGCGGGTGCTGAAAGATACAGGGAGCGTTTGGGTCAATTTGGGAGATACATATTACGGAAGTGGTGGCGATAATAATTTTATGTATAATTCTGGAACTATGAAAAAGGATTCTTCTATTCATATTGATTATAGTTTCAGAAAAAAAACTAAACCCAACTGGCTGCAGCCGAAACAATTAATGCTCTTGCCCCACCGGGTAGCCGCAGCGTTCCAAGACGATGGCTGGGTGATACGTAACGACATTGTCTGGTATAAACGGAATCCCATGCCCTCCAGCGTTAAGGATAGGTTTAATGTTACGAAGGAGTATATGTTTTTTATGGTTAAGAAATCACGTGGATATTATTTTGATTTGGATTCCGTGAGAGAACCTCAAGTAGATAGTGGGATAGCAAGACAACAGCGTGGAGTATCGAAAGACAATAAATATGTTAATGGACCTGCAGGACAAACAAAACAAAATTTAAGTCAACCGAGATTAAACGTAAAGCACAATTTAAAGGGAATGAATATACCGGGACAGCGACCAATGGGAATAAGTCGAAAACGGAATGATGGACATTCTGGCCCTGCAGGTGAATATTTAGTGGATCCGGCCGGAAAAAATCCCGGCGATGTATTTCATCTCAGTACCGAAAGTTTCCCGGACGCACATTTTGCCACATTCCCAACGAAACTGATAGAAAAACCGATACTTGCAACGTGCCCGGCGGAAATCTGCGATGCTTGCGGCGAGGCGAGAGTGCGGGTGAGTGAGAAGGAATATTATTCTAAAATTGATACTTCAATATCAGATAGATGTTTAAATGCTGATAATAAAACATTAAAGATTAAAAGGTTTGGTGATGGTATTAAAAACGTGAAAACAATCGGTTGGACAACCTGCGACTGCCCGAATCCAAAATATTCTCCGGGTATTTGCTTAGATATTTTCGGCGGCTCAGGCACAACTGCAGTAGTTGCCAAACGAAACAACCGGAATTATGTACTTATTGATGCGAAACCGGAGTACTGCGAGATGGCTCGAAAAAGGATATTAAGGGATGGCAGGGAAATCCAATATAAAATGGAAGATCAAGGACAGGGGAATTTATTCAAATGAACAAACAATTAAGAATCTATATTCCCGGCGAACAATTCCTGCATTTACTGATATCTTTTACGCAACGAGGAACCGAACCGGAGAGAACAGAACCGATTCAGCAAGTATCATGTAAATCGGCGGAAGATTTTATCATTAAACTTGAAAAAATGATGTGGTATAATAATAGGAAATCAGAATGAAATACCACAGCTGTGAACTCTGCAATCGTAAAATCGAAGATATAGGCTATATGTATGAAAAATTAATTTACTGTGTATTATACCGGAGAGAATTTTATTTTTACATGAATTCAAATAACATAAAAACATTCAATGCTCAGGATATGCGGGATTATTTTTCTGCGAAAAGTTTCGATGACGAATTAAATATATTACTGAGATTGAATAAAATCAGAGTTACGGAATGAACAATTCACACAAATTAATACTTGACCTTTGCGGAGGGACAGGGGCTTGGTCGAAACCGTATCGGGATAACGGGTATGATGTAAATAATATCACTTTACCGCATTACGACATTAGGCAATATTATATAGAGGGTAAAAATGTATGCTTTTTTAGACCAAATGGAAGTATATTAGCACTCCCTATTAAAAATATTTATGGAATTTTAGCAGCTCCGCCGTGTACTGAATTCAGTCTTGCAAAAACAACAGCGAAAGCTCCACGAGATTTAAAGGGTGGGATGGAAATAGTTATCGCCTGTTTAAACATAATTTGGGAATGTAGATATAAACATAAACTTAAATTTTGGTCATTAGAAAACCCAAGATGCATATTGAGACAGTTTTTAGGAATCCCTATATTTACTTTTTATCATTGGGAATTTGGAAATTTTGGATTGAAACCAACTGATATTTGGGGTTATTTCAATATACCTGTAAAATTTTGTACTATTAAGCCTAACAATATGACAATAAAATATCCTTGTGGTAGTTATAATACAAAAGGTTGGGGTAAATTAAGTCCTGAAAAAAAGGCTATAACACCACAAGGATTCGCAAACGCATTTTTTGAATCTAACAAATAAACAGGAGTTTTAAATGTACCACAAAAACCGCAAAGAAAAACCAGTTCAAAACGAAATACTACTTAAAATCGGATCACGTCCGGATTGCCGGTTATTTCGGAATAACGTAGGTCAAGCATACCAGGGAACTGTAATCGGTGATAATGCTTATTCATTAACCTTAAGCAAGCCCAAACAGATTAAATACGGATTAACATCCGGGTCATCAGACTTAATCGGATGGAAGACGGTAAAAATAACACCGGATATGGTCGGACAGAATATCGCTGTATTTCTGGCTATCGAGGTAAAACGTCCGGGACGGATTACAAGTAATAAAAAAACTTTAGAAAAACAGGAAAATTTTATTAATCAGGTCAAAGTATCCGGCGGGATTGCGGGGATAGTACGGGACGTGCGGGATGCTGAGATGTTAATTGGAGGTCACAGATGATAGACGACAAATACAGATTAATACTCGATAATAAGATTGTCGGATGGGAATGGCATACGGTAAATCGAGAATCCGGCAATGTTGAAATAATGCATTCAGATAATGGTAAGGATTGGTTTAGAATTAATAATACGGAAGCTGATTTATGCGTTAAATCGCCTTGCATTTTACTCTCGATTATCCATGATGATAAGGAACGATATACCGGATTTAAAATAAAAGGTAAAGAGATTTATAAAGGTGATAAAATTTATTCAGGTTATTACGGAACATTAATTGTAAAATGGGATAGAGACGGTAAGTGGATTGCAGTAAATAAAGACAAACACCTGGGCTTAGATGACGATTTATGGCGAGCGGTCGGGACTTGTAAATTAATTGGTAACATCCACAAATAAAACCGGAGGGAAATAATGAAAACAAAATTATTATATAAGTGTAAAATTTGTGATTCTAAATTTTACACTAAAAGTACAATACCTCTTAATCTGTTTGATACTTGCCAAAAAATATGTGATAATATTGCTAATCTTGAAAATAAAGATTATTCTAATTTTCCAACTGTATTCCATCCATGTTCTAAAGAAATACAAGGAATTGCTGAATTAATCGGAGTTAAAGAGGTAAAAAACTAACATGCCAAAAATAGACTTCCAGCAAATTAACATATTAGCATTACAGAATATCGAATCAATTCTGGAAAATATCCTTCCGGGCGGGACTCGAAAAAATCATCAGTACACAGTACGAAATCCGAACAGAAGCGACCAGCACGAAGGTTCTTTTAAAATCAATACAAGTACCGGGGTATGGAGAGATTTTGCCAGTGACGATTCAGGAGGCGACATAATATCGCTTTATGCTTTTGTCACAAATAAATCGAATTACGATGCAGGTTTAGAACTACAGAATATGCTTGGAATACGATTACCGGATAAACCGCGTTCAGGCTCAATGAAAAAATCAAAAATATTACCAGTACCCAGTGATGCACCGCCACCGCCAAATACACATCCGAAACACGGTAAATATTTAGAACGGTTCGCATATAGAAATATAAACAATCGGGTGATTGGTTATATTTATAGGTTTGATACAGCAGAAGGGAAAGAATACTCCACAGCTATGTATGAAAAAAATAAATGGAAATGGAAATTTTTCCCAAAACCACAACCTCTCTATGGTCTCGAGCAATTAAAGGATAATCCGAATTGTCAAATATTAATGGTTGAAGGAGAGCGATGTGCGAAAGCTGCTCAAATAATATTACAGGGATCTATTGTTGTTATGGCTTGGGCTGGTGGTCGATACGGTATGAGGCATACGGATTTTTCACCGATGAAAAATCACAAGACAATACTATGGGAAGATAATGACGAACCCGGCAAAGCCGCAATGATTGAAGTCTATGACAATATAAAATCAATTGTAGTCGGGAGCCGATTTGTTAAAATTCCCGATAACAAACCAAAGAAATGGGACATTTATGATGCGATTCAGGAGGGTTGGACACAGCAATATCTCCTTGACTACATATCAAGTAACCTACTAACACCAGATCAAGTAATCCCAAAACCAGACAATAACGAAGTTTCTATATCATTGATCAACGATGCACCGTTCCGCTGTCTCGGATATTATCACGGATTATATTATTACCTCCCGAAAGGAACCAATCAAATCGTTGAACTAACCCCGAATAACCATACATCCCGGAATCTTATTACATTAGCAAAAATCCAATATTGGGAGCGTAGCTTTCATACGAAAAGCGGTCCAAACTGGCTGAATATATGGAATACATTACAGGCAATGTCCGAGCAGGTCGGAGTTTACAACCCCGGTAATACCAGAGGGACAGGGGTATGGATGGATGAGGGCAGGGTTGTTGTGCATACCGGCAATCAGTTGATAGTTGATGGGATTGTAACGAATTTTATTGATATAAAAACGAAATATATTTATGAATCAACATCATCTATTAGTGTGATAAAAGGGGATCCATCAGATAAAAATGAGGCGAATAAAGTCATTCAAATAATGGAAATGCTTGCATGGGAGGACAGTATTTATGCCCGCATATTGGCTGGCTGGTGCGTTATTGCACCGCTTTGTGGTGCCCTTGAATGGCGACAACATGTCTGGCTGACAGGGAAATCAGGTGCAGGGAAATCATGGGTAATGAATAACATAATACAGCCATTAATGGGACCAACAGCCTTCAGGACAGAGGGAAGCGGTACGACTGAACCGGGAATGCGAGGGCACTTATTACACAATGCAGTGCCGGTATTACACGATGAGGCCGATGCGGACACTCATAAAGCAAAAGAATTATTAGAGGCAATTTTTATATTAATGAGATCAGCAAGTTCGGCTAATTCCGGATTAATTGTAAAAGGTACGACCACACCGGGCAAAGTGACGATGTTTCGAGCAAGATCATGTTTCTGTTTTTCCAGCGTTGGGATCAGTGCTCAGCAGCGAGCGGATTTGTCAAGAATAACTCCTGTCAGTCTTGGAATTCATCAAGGAACTAAAGAGGAAAAAAGGGCTTTATTTAATGCGATTAAAAAGAAAGCCGGCGATACACTATCGGTTGAATGGTGTGCAGGATTCCGGGCAAGAGCGATTATGTTATTACCGATAATCCTAAAGAATATTGAAATATTTTCAGAAGTGGGTGCGAAAATATTAGGTAATCAACGGGATGCTGATCAAATAGCACCATCTCTGGCCGGAGCGTATTCATTGTATAGTGATTCAATTATATCCCACGATACAGCGTCGGAGTGGATGATTAATCAAAACTGGAATAATACAGCATTTCACGAATCTGAATCAGATGAAACACGGTGCCTAAATACGATATTGCAGCACATTATAAATATCGTCGATAATGGGAAACGTCGGGACGTGTCGATATTGCAACTGATCACGGTAGCTGCTAATGAAAAAACGGATGTTATGCAAGTCGATATAGGAGATGATGAACTATTAGCAGAAATAGAAAACGAGCAGAAAATGTCTGAGGCAAACGATGTTCTTGCACAGCACGGAATCCGCGTCAATAAGGATTGTTCGTTTGTGTATATATCAAATTCGCACATAGGTATCAAACAGATTTTGCGAGATACGCCATGGGCAGTCGGATGGTGTAGAATACTCAGTAGGATAGATGGTGCTAAGGAAAAAAGTTTATACCGGTTTCAGTATGGCATGCGTACACGGGCAGTTGGTGTGTCTATTGGAACGATATTTGATGGTGAGAAAAGCCGAGAATAAACCGGCAGATGTCGGTCAATTTAAAGGAGGTAAGCGATGGCAACAAAGAAAATAAAACTAACGGAAGATAACAAATACTACATAAATAGACGTATGGATGTAGATTCCCAGAAAAAATTAATATTTGATACTGTTAAAGGTGAGCCAATAGAAAAGTACGTCAAAGATAAAGAACTTCTGAAAATAATTAAAGGTCGAGATATATTTATCGCTTACGATAAAAGGGGAACGCATCAAAAATATACTATATCGGAAGGAATTACCGGAAGTTGTTTAGGTAAATGCTTAAAGCTTACTACTAAATTTGTCGAAGCGACGCTGTTTGTTATTTTAGGATGTAAGAAAAGAAGGGATTTAATAAAGGCTGTAGATGATGTAATTGAGAAATATGACCAAGTAACTCCACGATGGGAGTTCCCGAACCTTATTATTGACATCAACAAAAAGGAAAGGAAGGGAAATGAGCGAAAAACAAAACAATAAACGCAAAAAACCATGCCATCAGTATCAATGTTATTACGCTAAAAACGGTATTTGCATTGCTCAACATCGTACTGGCAACGGTTGTTTCACACCAAGGGATTATGTGCCATTCGTATTCGAGACAACCGGATGATAACCGTAATATCTATAGTAATATATTTTTTCGCACTCATAGCGTTGCTGATAATTGTATTTATATTCGCGGATTTATGCTGGAAATTCGGGGGAGTGATAATCCGGCTTCTCATAGTGCATTGGATTATGAGGAGAAATTAAATAAAACGGAGGGGAAATGAAAAAAACTCAAGAAGATTGGAAATGTAATGTTTGTAGTGAGATTCTAAGTGAAGCAATTGTTGATGAACATGTATTTAAAGAATATCGAGAAGGCTATAGGTCTGGACCATATATGGATCACATGGATGTCGTAAAAGATCCTAACATGACTCGCCGAGAATACCAACAAAAATTAAATGAAAAAGAGAAACACGAATACCCGCATGCTTGGAAATCAATAAATTAAACTAACGGAGGGGAAATTATGAGGGTAATTAAATTTAAATTATTTTTAAAGGGTAAGTTTGTCGGTTGGGAATGGGATAAATTAGTTATACACACAGATTCAACAGTTACGAAAATAAGATTTATTGACAGTAGATATTCTGAAGATGATAAATCTTGGAATGGAATGTGGATTCTCCACGATGCCAAAGAGCAATATACCGGATATAGCGATGCAGACGGCAATGAATTATACGAGAATGAAGATATAATAATAACATCTGATGGGGATGGCGAACAACACGAATCTACGATACAGTGGCTGGATGGCGGTTTTTGCGTTGATACTGGAAAATTATTAAATGACCATGACCTTAGTCCATTGGGGCTTATTTTTCATTGGGCAACTGTTAAATTAGCTAATTGTGAAAATTGTGGAAATTGTGAGAACCCGGAACTTTTACCGGCTGATAAAACGGAGGGGAAATTATGAGCAACGATAAGTCACATGAAGACAAACGCTGGACAGGTTTCGACTTTGACGGTACGTTGGTATTTGAAGAACCGGAATGGCGAGGATTTGAGCATATCGGTGAGCCCATAAAGCCGATAGTAGACAAACTCAAAGGCTACCTCAAGCAAGGTAGAATTGTTAAAATAGTAACTGCAAGAGTATCTCAGGACAACGAATATGATAATTACATAGCAAGAAGAAACATATATCACTGGTTGCTGATGTATGTACATGATGATAGTATGGCGAATTTTCCGCATATCGAAATCGTCTCCGGCAAAGACATGTACATGGACAAACTATACGATAACCGAGCCGTCCAGGTCGAGACAAACACCGGCAGGATTATCGGGGAATAATAGGCGGGATTGTTTGCGATTTATTTAATATTATCAATTTGGGGCATTATACAATGGCATTAAAGGAACTTAAACTATTCGGAAATACAAATAAAATTGCGACAGCTATAAAACGCATACAATCATTTGAACCGCCGGAGGGATATTATCTTGCGTTCTCAGGCGGGAAAGACAGTCAGGTAATATACGAACTCACACTAATGGCAGGGGTGAAGTTTGATAGCCATTTTAATTTGACCACGGTTGATCCGCCGGAATTAATATATTTTATTCATAGTGATTATTCTGATGTAAAAATACACAATCCTAAAATTTCTATGTGGGGATTAATTGTAAAAGAACTGATGCCGCCTACACATATTGTACGTTACTGCTGTAAGCACCTTAAAGAGCGTGGTGGCACTGGCAGGATAGTAATGACAGGTATTAGATGGGCTGAAAGCTACAAACGAAATAAACGGAAAATCATTGAAAACTGTCTCAAAAATAAAATGACACAATACTTTAATCCTATAATTGACTGGACGGATGCGGATGTTTGGGAATTTATAAAATTAAGAAAACTTGAATATTGCAGTCTTTATGATGAAGGATATAAACGCATAGGATGTATTATGTGCCCGATGGCAGGCAAATCAGGGATGATTAAAGATTCAATAAGATTTCCAAAATATTATAATTCATACTTGCGAGCATTTGATAAAATGTTAAAACATAGAACTATTAAGGGATTGAAAAATAATTGGAATACACCGGAAGAAGTAATGAACTGGTGGGTATATAGAAATATAAAAAAAGGCAATCCAGACCAGACGGTGATTTTTGAATAATAAAATAATGAACACCAAAAAACCAAAACAATGCAAGCATCCAACCGTGACATTCATTGGATTGCAGGAATATCCCGAACAGAAATCGCTCCCGCTGTATAATTGTACTGTGTGTCATACTACGGTCGGGATTTATAATCAACCAAAGAAAAGGAAACCAAAGCCTCCTAACTAAAAAATGCCCGGGGAAATCAATCTCCGGGCATTCTCAATTCTGATCCTCAAAGAAACCCATACTTTTTGGCAATGATTAATTGCCGAATACACTGAGCACCTCCTTTCAAGACATGTAAAGTAAATTAAATCCTATCAACAAAACTCAATCACAGTTAATATATCAATACTTGAGTAGTGATATTATATACCTATCCAAACAAAGCCCTCAGAATCGCTCTTTAAGGTTATTTCAATTTTAGATTATAAGACAAAAATAATCGCATCCGGTCTTTATATGGATTGTCGCTCCGGGAGATTTTACCAAAATCCCATCCGAGCGAAACTGCAAATCGTTCCCGGAAATAAATCATAATTCCGGTAGCTGCCATCACATATATTTTGTCGTCTCCGCCGGAATAAAACAATAAGCTCGATGCAAGTCCGATTTTCCATTTAACGAAACTGAAATTAAATCCAGACCCGACAAACGGGACCGCTTCGAGTTTTGTTTCCTGATCAGTGGATGCTTTGATTATGGTCCCGAATGGGATGTAATCGAGCCGAGCCGATATTCCGTTACCGAGATTAATTCCGGTTGAATCCTGAGCGTACGCCACGGAAGAAAATATTAATATTGCTAATAATAATGTAATTATTTTCATGTTCCCTCTAAAATTTTATAGTTAAATAATGCAAGCTAAAAACATACACAGGGATTGCCATTAATCCGATTCCTATAATTTCACCCCAATTATGCCAGAAATCATCTTTTTTCCAATTATTATAGTGCCATAATCCGAATAAAAATCCTGCCATGAATATAAGTATTAATGAGCTAAACTGTGTTAAATGCCAGATTAATGTATTTGTCAATCCATTAATAGCCCATCGGGTATTGAATGAAAAATCAATCATTGCAATAATAAGGATAATCGCCGGCATGAATTTTTTCATAGTATTATTCCGTTAAGATTTTATAAATATTTTCTTTTTTAACTCCGTCACCTGTAAAGTAGGGAACTATTTTTTTGCTTTCATTATTCCATTTTAATCCAATAACCTTTTTCGGAGGAGTCATTGATTTGCCTTTCTTTTTAAAATCCTCCAGCATATCGTAATATCCTAATCCGCCGCACAGGTTGACAACGACGACCATCAATGTATCTTGAATCCATAATCGAATAGTTCGCCAAAATCCGATCCCCAGTTTAAATCTACCTAAATCTGTGACTTTCTTACCAGCTCCAAACAAAATAAATGCCAGTTTTTTATTTGGAATTATTTTAGTGACAATAAAAATAATTGCAACCGCCCCGGAGCCGGTTAATAATAAATTATTCATTATCCAATCCATTGTGCCTCCTATTTTATACCGTTGAACGTTTTAACCAGCCATTAATAAATATTTTCATAGCCGGTTTTCTTTGAATTAAATTTTTATAAAAAAATGCTTGATATATTGATATTCCTCTCAATAATCTTTCGACATTAAATACCTTGTTTGTCGAATCAAATGTTTTTTGTCCGAGAATTCCATCGATGGTTAAATTATTATCAAAACATAAATTAATTGCCCTTTGTAATATTTTATGTGCCTGTTTTGGTCCCATATTAACACAAATATCAAAAACTTTTATTGCGATTTCTTGAGAATCGAACCATTCGTATTTATATTTATCCCAAAAATCCCGCAAATATATCATCTTAGCTTCTGCTAAAGTTAGATTTTTAATGTCGATATCCGGATATGATTTTTTTGAAATTCCGTATTTCGTTTCTTTACCCGGATCGGCGGGATTATTTACGTATTCGCCTTCGTGTTTTAATATAGTTTTAATGGCTGTGTCGAATTTACTCATAATTATGCCCCGCGAAACCAGTTACGCCCCGTGAAACCATTTATCCAATTTAGTCCAATTTAAAAGCATTGTTAATAACCCTGTAAAAACCACGATTCCTACCACAATATAGATATGAAATTTTTCAAGCTTTTTTAACCTTTTCCCTCTATCCATACATACGTTTAATCGGAACTGTTTTTGTTCTTCTATAGCAAGTAAATGTACGGATTCGTGGTCTTCTTTCCATTGCACTAATTTAGAAGTTTTGTCTAAATCGTCATCAAGTTTTTTTTCGATTTTGTTCAGTTGATTGATTATCATTTCTTCTGGGGTCATCGACTTTCTCCTCAGTTGATCGGTTAAAATTTATTTATTCCTTTCCTATATTATCAATATAATCCAGAACGGCTTTTCGTGCAAACGCCATCAATCCTGTTGATGGATTATTAATTAAATTTTTAATTTCTTTCAATTCAGCATCGCTTAAATCCACTTCATTCCCTTTATAAATTTCCTGAGCAATAGTTACTAATCCTAAATCTCTTGCATTTTGGTATATAATATTGCCGATATTTTTGTGAGTTTCACCGCCCTTAATAGGTTCACCTTCTATGGTTTTTAATACAACTTTCGAAAAGTTTACTTTCATTTTTTTGTCTCCTGTAATATTTAATTAAATTGTAATTTACATCTCGCTAATATATGAGTCCCGCCACCGGTTGCGTTAACTGATTCGAAACAATGACCGATTTCTCTTTCATGTATTAATAAATTAATTAATCCGCCGCCCGGAGGTGCTGCATTTGTCGAATCTGCATAACCTGCCTCAGTAACAGACGTCCTAACCCAATTACCCCGTGTCGCTGCTGTATTATCTTCCATTGCAACGTCGGCAATCCCTTCAGTAACAACCCAAGCTTCTGAACCATCGGCAATGCCAGAATCAAGAAATACACCAATACAATCGTCGTCGTCTGCGATCGTTAATTCAACTGCATCATCATTTGCATGAGATGCCGATACAAGCTGACCAGCAACGGAATTTGAACCGGTTTTATTTGTTAATTTTATTGCTCTCCCACCGATTGCTGTTGTTTCTATTTTCGCAGCGACAGTAGTTCCTGTCACTATTCCACCATTTACAACTATTTGTTCTAAAGTATTTGGGTCTCCCGTAAAATCGATTCCGGCGACTCCATCGTCTTTAAAACCTGTAGATGCGTCAACGTAACCACTAACTTCTAAATATGCTTCATATCCAGCTTTATATATAGATACTGATTGTGCAATTAGATTTAATATATTAGTAGTTTCTATAATTAATAAGCCATTTGAATCTTTTATTAAACTATGTACAGCTGGGCTACTCACATGAGAATCTATTAAAAAAACTTCACTACTATTTTGATTCCATATAAGTTGTCCTAATGTATTTAATTCTAAAAAACTTCCTGATGTATCATCTCCTAACTTCAAATAATCTTTATTAAGTAATCCATCATCTGCTAAGGTTAATTGTCCATTTGAACTCAAATCTACTATACCACTTGCACCCATTGTTAATGTACCCGTAATTGTACCGGAAGATGCATTTATTATACCTGTTACAGTTACACTCGTTGCAGTCAATGCCCCTGTAGGATCAACGCTAAAATCCGGCGAGGAACTCCCGCCAAATTTCAAAGTCCCATTCGCCAAATCCAATTGACCGCCGGCAGATGCACCCCAGTTATCGCTTTCAATCGCTCCACTTACAATCGCATCTCCATTCAACGTAAACGTCCCGGTTACCTGAGTATCGCCGGTTAACTGAATATTATCGCCTTCAATCTTAATACCCTCAAGACTGATATTAACAGCAGCAATAACACCGTCAAGCTCAACTCTCAAATCAATTTCATCAGAATTTCGATTAATATAAACGGTATGCTGACTAATATCAACATCCTGCCGTACTGATAATACGGTTACATTTCTATTATTAGTAAATATATTATCCAGAACCGGAGGCGAAACAAAATCAGATAAATCAATCCGGGTGTATTTATACGGATTCGTTAAAGATTGCTCGAGATGTACAATCCGGAGTTCCTTATTTACATCTAAATCCGTATCTAATAATGTCAAATTATCGCCAACTACCAGAGATATATCATTGGTTTTGAAATATCGCCAATCGGAAACGACTTCAAACTTACTTCGAGGTCGATTATTAGCTGTCAAATATGCCGTTGCCCTCGTCTGTAATTCCGTTTCAGCCGTAGTGATATAACTCGCCGGCATAGTAATATCAACAATTACATATTTATCACCGACAGCCGGTTTTAAATCGCTACTGGGAAACGTAAATCCATTCTCATCTGTATATGTTAATAGCGTAAATTCTTTAGTTCCATTATCAAAACTCGATACTTCTATTTCGTAACCTGCAAGGTCGCCGGTATTGAAATGTATTTTCGCCGTTAATCCGGATATCAAATAAGTATTTACATTAAAATCGATCGAGCTATCAGTAAATTTATTTACATCTGAACCGTCAACGGCAGAGATTGTGCCTAACCTCCCGGGGAAAACATCCTCAAATATTACTGTCTTTTCGATTGTCGATGGGATATACGTATTATCCTCAACAAATGATTTTGAACTAACTATATACTGAGTCGCTGCAGCGGATTTTTCAACCATAACCGCATCAAAATAGCATTCACCTTCGCCGCCAATCCAAATATAAATTTTATCAAAGCTGGTCGTTGGTGTTAGCTGTAATTCAAAACGCTCCCATTTATTAAAATTAACGGGTATTGCCCGCTCAAAAGGACCGCCTGCAAAACCTGTGATACGAATAGTTGTATTTGAAGCTGTATAAATATAACTGGAAACGCTATATGTCTCGCCGGGAGTTAATCCGCTTATAATTTGATATGAGCCTTGATTTAAACCAGTACCGATATGATGATATGAATAAGTCCCGAACCGTGCTTTAGAAGAAACGACCTCCCTGGTGCCCGGAGTTCCCCACTGAGTCCAGGAGGTCAAATCTCCGGTTTCAAAACTACTGTTTGCCACCAGATTTGCAGCAATTTCAAAACGTAATCGATTTTCACCGCTCCTGTAGGCTATTCCGAGATTGCGAGTTGAGCCGAAAGCGAATAACCGTGTTAAGATATTCTGATTATCGGTTACAGACCTTCGGATACTTCGTAATCCGGATTTATATTGTAGTGTCGTTGGCATTAAACTGATTGCCCCATTTTATCTGTAAATCCAATTGCTTTAGCTGTAAAATAAAACTCACCTTGAAAGGCTGCGTTTAATGTTTGCAATACTTCAGTGCAATTCACTGATTCAAAATGTAAATTTACAACATCGTTTTTTGTCTGGTCGGTAGTGCCCCGACTCCATCCGTTCAAGACTCTATTCATGTTGAATACTATCTGGTCTATAAATATGTCAATATCACCGGCTAAATCAAAAACTCCAACGACCTCAGTTGTTACTGGGTCTTCAAGCATGAATTGTACTTGTGATAAATCATAATATTGACTTTCAAATACTATTTCATATTCAAATCTATTTGCAGCAGTTTTTTTTATATTTGGTAAATCGTTTGCATAGTATTTTATACCGTTTGATAATTGAATATAATCTCTGATTTGAATATCGACGGTACTTGTACGAAAAAATTTAACCTTGACAAAATCCCGGCTTGTCATTTCCTGAACTAATGTTTTTCCCTGGTCGATATGTATTTCAAACGTAGTCGCACCATCCCGATAAACAGGGAGAAACGGATCTGATAATGCGGCAACTCCGCCGGAGCCTTTCGAGATTATCGTATTCGCTCCGAGTCCTTCGGTAATTAACTGCTGTTGTTCCTGTGCCATTATACAACCGCCCTTTCAACTGGATTGGTGCTGGTTGGATCACCCGCAGCGTCTTTTAAATTATACGTAAGTAATGGTGTCGTTTCGTCTGAATCATAAAAGATTAACTGATTATTTAATATTTTCCATCGTCCCTGTACCGATTGTTTTAAATGAACTAAATTCGTATTTATGGTACTAATTATCGTTGTATCCGAATCAATAACTTGATATTCTTTTTGCCGTGCAATTTGGACACCATCAACAGTAACTTCCCATAATGCGATATAAAATTTATTTGCAGTCAATTCAGTTTTATTTATCATCGAACCGTAATAACCAGTTTTGCTATCAATTTGAGTGGGAGTAAAAGGACTGCTTGCAATTTTAGTAACATCAAAGCTACTGTCCGCACCACTTTCTTCATATATAATTAAATTTATAGAAGTTGGGTTCGTTTTCCCTGAACCGCCTACAAATTGTGCCGTAAAGGGAATATAAGCTGGTGATTTGTCGAGATATATTGTGTCCATAATTATTCCATTTTAATTACTGTATTTTGATTATTCCATTAATAAATTATTGGTATAGTTTTTCCTTTTAATCCTTCTATTTGTTGACTATAATTGGAGCTATTTCTTCTTAAGTTATAGATTTCATCAATTTTTAGAAGACGTTTGTAAAAATAAAATTCATCTAAAGTAGCTGTTACAGAATTCCCTCCATTTATATTACTTGCTAATTTGGAAGTGTTATCAAAATGATTTAATGTACTATCATAAATAGCTATGCTTTGAGGAGTTCCATCTATTATTTCATCTAAATATAAAGTAGCATTTGCATCTCTATCAAAATTTATTACAATATGATGTAATAAATCATCTGCAATATCTGTACCGTTAAAATTAAGCAGTCCTCCGGAAGTTCCCTCATCTATATAAACACTTATTTTTCCACTCCCTCCACTAAGTACCTGATATCCTTTACCAGGAGCGAAAGCAGACACAGTACTTAATATGTTTTTTCCATTAGGAAAAGAAGAAGTTTTAATCCAAAAACTAATTGCAAAATCACTTGTATCAACGTGAATAGCTGCAGTATCAGAAATTTCTATATAAGAAGAAGTACCACTAAAATATTCTGCTCCATAACCTCCTCCTAAACTATCAAAATTTGAAATATGAATCGACCCCATTCTTTTTCCTGTATTACTATTCATAGATTTATCAAAAATTACAGTATCATTAAAAGGATAGTGAAGTAATAACGCTGTTGTATCGACAGGTTTTGGTAAATATGCGAATATAGAATCTCCTACATTGGCTAATGAATTTGATGAAGAATCAGACAAGTCCTGAAATGTAGTTTTTGTATTAAACAAATTATAGATTTCTGGATTGAGGACGTAGTTCAGGAGTTGCTGTTGAGTTTGGGTATCGTTTGAGATTATAACTTCATCAATTATACCATTAAAGAACAAGTCTTCATTACTATTAAATCTTACATTACCTATTCTACTATTATTAATTCCTGGTATTTCTCGAAACCACATTCCCTTTTTAGTTTCATTTGTATACGTTATCGGAATTTCTTTGCCGTTTATATATAGTCTATTAGTCCCAATTTGACCTGCTGTACTATCGTGTACAAGAGCTACATGAGTAAAATCGATACTACTAAGAATAGCAGTTTCATCAGTTGATATTTGCCAACGTAAAGTACCATCACCACAAACTGCGTTAATCTTACCATTTGAGCTTAGCCACATTCTTAAATAATTAACGTTAGTTGTCGATTCACTGAAACTTATAAAATATTCACCGCCTATTGGAGTTGCATCGTTGGGTTTAAGATAAGCTGCAAACATCCCACTTGATGAATTTGCCACATCATCCAAAATAGAAGTTATATCCACAAACGCACTACCATTAAGTTTTATTGCACCCAATCCAACAACTACACTATCCGGGTCGGTCATGCGAACAGTCCCAGAATTTATACCATTATTTCCACTCTTACTATCATCAACAATAACATTATTAAATATCTCAGCATCAAAACTGTAATATCCGACAACCGAACCACCACTACCAACTGCTTGTGCTTGATTTGAATCACCCGCTATAGTATTAAAATTAACTCGTATAGTATCAACAATCTCAGACCTGACTTGATTAGTACTGTCTGAGACATCTGGAAATGTGGTTTTTTTCCTGAATCTTTCCATTTGTTGACTGTAGTGTGAACTATTACGCCTGAGATTGTATATTTCATCGATTGTTAAGAGACGACCATACATATATAATTCGTCAAGTACTGCTTTAAGATTAGTTGAACTTGGTGTAGGACTTTGACCTCCTATATATAAATGATTAGAACTGCCTAAATATCCATTTCGTGAAGAAATATCTTGAGGAGTTCCGTCTATTACTTCATCGAGATACAAAGTTGCATCTCCATCTCTATCAAAATTAATTGCTATATGATGTAATATGTTATCATTTAATGAGGTTCCTCCAAAAGCAAATGTACTGCCTGCTCCGTCGTCTAATAAAATTTGTATTTTTGATACACCTCCTAAAAATATTCTATAACCATTAGAGCTACCTACTCTTTTATTCAATATATATCCATTATTTCCGCCTCCACTTTCAGGAACTTGTACCCAGAAGCTAACCGCAAAATCACTCAAATCAATACTTAATGCAGTATCATTTCCAACAAAAATCACAGCCGTACTATCGAAATACTCAGCACCATAACCTCCGCCAAGACTGTCAAAATTCGAAATATGAATCGTTCCGTTTCTACCGCCGGTATTCTGGTAAATTGAATTATCAAAAATAGTTACGTCATCAAAATTATAATTAAGAATTAGTTTCGTAGTATCAACCGGTTTAGGCAAATATGCGAAAATAGAATCCCCGACGGAAGATAAAAATACATTTCCTGAATCGCTAATATCGACTTTCCATTCTGCACGTAAAACATTCATTGAATCTAATAAATCAGCTTCCGTTACCTGCCCATACACTTTCATAGATAAAGAATTAACAAACATTAAAATAATAAATAAATAAATAAATCTCTTCATAAAATTCTCCTTTATGGTATAACGGGATCAGGTTCTCTCAGCGGCAAAACAAACCTACCCACCAATTCGCTTACATCCCAATGTGTTAGCATATTAAAAGTAAATCCATCCTTGAAATAAAAACTTATATCTTTTTGCCGGATTTCATAGGTTGATGTCCCGTCCGGCTCCGTATCCCAATTTGTATCAACTGTAATCGTATCTGAAGTATTGGAAACGATTGTTTGATTCTGCCCCGAACCTGTGCCACCGGTGATATATAATTCATAATTTGCATACGCATTTACAACCCATCCGATACCGGTATCCGTCATTGTAGCCGGACCGCCACTGGATGCTGTCCCGCCTGTTTGGATAACCATTCCGGGTAATCCGAGAGTATGCAATCCCGCTGTTTTTAAAACTGTTTTGAACGCTCTTAATTTAGTTAAAAAATCAAATTTTGTCGTAGTTCTAATATGACAAAATAATGTTATGTTTCGTGGCTCGAAAAATATATCCCCTGCATCTGTGAATTCCTCTTCACCGTCTTCATCATCCCAATTCTGAGCCGTAGGTTTTTTACGTTTCGGCATATCGAGATAACCGGTGACTCTCTCAATTTTTATACCATAAGTCGTAAATAAATCGTTTCCATTTATTTTATAACCCATTATGAACTCCCGAGAGAACGCAATATTTCTCTATCTAATACTAACGAACCGCCAGTATTATTTTGAATTTCTCTCAAATACGTATTACTTAATTCTGTATTATCTGCAATCCTTACATTTACTAATAAAATATTTTCAGCAATTCTCATCATACCCTTAATATCGATCCTGATAGCATTAACCTGTCCGGACAAAACGCCCGCTGTATTTTCTGTAATACCTCCAATCGCTCCTGATAATCCGCCCTGTGGCTGCCCTATGCTGTCAAGCAAGTCTATGTTAGCCGCACTCGCAATATCCTGTATGTTTTGCCATTGCGTTGATATATCACCTTGTAAATTGGTGAATGAACCTCTGAGTGTGTTTATTTCTTCTGCTGTTAATACTCCGCCGGATTCGGCAGCCGTAGCAAGTTGATTGTAAAAATCTTCAATTCCTTTGCTTACTATTTTACGTTCAAAAGTACTGATCAGTGCATTTTGCATTAATTTTTCAAATGTGTCGGCAAACAAGAAAGCGGAATCTTCGCCCTGCCGAAATCCTGAAGCGATTTGAGATGCAATCGTAGTGGCCATGGTTGACGTTGCGATATCCGAAATCTGATCCTGAATAGATTTTATTTGATCCGTTAAACTTTCAAGTTCTGTTAATTGGTCAACCGGTATGCCCCATAAAAAATCTGGTAATTCAGAAAGTTCTTTCCATCCATCAATTAGTCTTTCAATTTGTCTTTCAGAGGCTCCGGCACGTGGATCAGCGGCAAAAAACTTTCTTCTTTCTTCGAGAATATCCAAACCTTCTCTTTGCAGTATAGCTATTTGTGTTTGCATTTCAGAAAGTAATGATTCACCGGAAGATTGCCTTACAAGCCGTTCCTGCCGTGTCAAAACTCTATCATATTGTTGTATTATAGTTTCAAAATTTTGAATAGACCGTTCGGTCGGAGTGGCAGTTTGTGATAATTTCATAACGGTATTTATAGCTAATGAAAACGCTGATAGTGGACCTCCGAAGGAACCTGATTGTATTTGTCCAGCGATTGTCGCCATATCTGCGAGGGTACTCAAAGCATCGGCTAAATCCTGGTCATAAGCTGCTACAGCACCGCTTAACTCGATAAATCCGGTTGTCATATCTCTGATTAAGTCCGGTGAATCTCCTAAGAGTGTTTCGCCTCCTAATATGATTTTACCTCCTGCAAGGTCTGCAATCATACGGAGATTGTCTCGTATTTCTTCATTATTAAATTTCTTTAAAAGTCGCCGTTTCTCTGCCTGAATAAGATTAAATTGTTCAAGCTCATCTTTCCCTATCTCTTTATGTAATTCTGCCTGAGCAGCGAATCTTTTTCTATTAAACTCAAATATTTTTTCAAGCCTTTCCTCTTCAGTTTCTTTAACGGCTTCATCATCTTTTTGCTCTGCATCTGCTTTTCCTTCAATCGCCTTTTCCAGATTCTCAATCAGCTTTATTTGTGCACCGATTGCCTTATTAATATCTTCATTAAAATCAAGGCTTTCTTTTAATATTGCATGAACATCCTGACCCGCATCTTTTCCTCCGCCCAAAAATGTAGTAAATTCCGTACCAGTTAGCCCCTCTAATGATTTGGCTAATTTAATTCTACTATCAAAAAACGCTTCGGTCTGTTTTTGCTCTGCCTTTAATGCTTCTAATCTCGCTTTAGCTTGCTCTAATTCAACTTTCCATACCTGTTTTTGAATTATTTCATATTTACTCGATAATCCGGAAAGCGATATTTCAGCTTCTTTTAATAATTCAACATGGTTTTCCCAGTTGGTATTTAGTTCAGGCAATAACCGATTAATACCTTCTTGAGCAATTTTCAAGTTAACGGTTTCATCTGCTGTTAATTCAGTTTTTTCACTTAAAATTGTTACTACATCGACGTAACCCTGTAGCGTTTTCTTCTTAAAATCAAGTCTATCAAGTTCGGTTGTTACTTCAAAAAATGCTTTATTTATCTGTCTTGTGACATTACCCAAAAAACTAACAAAAAAATCTCCGACGGGAACTAATAACCCAGCCTTGAGATTGTTTGCTAATATTTTATTTTGATTCGTTAGGTCATTAACCATTACTTGGAACGCTTTTTCGGCAGCCCCGGCACTATTTTTCATAGAATCTAAATCCTCAGCAGCACCCTTCGCATTGTCGCCAGTAAGGGACAGCACAGCACTAAATCCCTCTACCCTACCTAATAACCTTCGTAGTTCCGTATCGCTCCCCTTGGATGCCTCACGGACTTTAATCATGGCATCTTGTAACGACAATGTCTGTGCCCATCCATCGCCAAGAACTTCGGACATTGATATTATTGCCGCTCTAATCTGAGTTACAGCCTGAGCGGTCGGCACACCTTGCTTTGTTAGGGTTGCGAGTGCAGCGGATATTTCATCAAATTCAATTCCTGTAGCCGCCGCAATTGGTGCGACTAACGATATAGCTGATGAAATTTCGCTAAATGTTGTTTTACCGAGTTTAACCGTTTGAAACATTAAGTCTGCGACTTTATCGACATCCTTAGCCTCAATCTTAAAAGCGTTTAACACGGTCGTCAATCCATCGACAGCCGTCTCAGTATCAGTAACACCGGCTACAGCAGCCCTTGCCGCAACTGCCAGGACTTCCATTCCTTCTGCACCATCGAATGATGCTGATACAACCTGATATAATGCGGATGTTAAATTTCCTAAATCTTCCGGGATTTCAGTTGATAGCTCAATTAATTGGTTGGATATTCCCTCGAAATCATCTTGCACGGCCCTTGAAATCGTCTGGACTTCTTTCATCCGGTGTTCAAAGTCTTTCGATATATTAAATCCTGCTTTTGCAACGGCAGCCGCAGCAATAGCCGCACTTAATGCCAAACCCTTGAACACATCCATTTTTGTGATATTTTTAGACAATCCGCCCAGTATACCTGTAATCCCGGCAGCATCTCTTTTCATTCCCGATGTTTCAATACCTGATCCAAAAAACAGACCGCCGGATCCGCCAATATCAACTGGCATTGGATATCTCCTTTAAATTATTAACAGCTTCCGGCTCATTAAATATATCCCATCGCATTGCTTGCGTACAACCGTTTTCACTCATTAGGATTCCCTCATTCACAAACTCACCAGACTTTTTATAATCGCCTTTACAAAAATATATTATCGCCAAATAATTTAAAATAACAGGCATTAACATTTTTACATTGTTAGTCGCTAATCTCTCATAAATACTTGTATTTGGTGTCTTATATAAATTAAATGCAGTTTCAAAATATTCTACGGCCTTATCGATATTCCCGGAATTAGAATAATACTCACCGAGAGACAGATAAATATTAAATATCCGTTTTGAATACCTGCAAGCATCGTCTTTTATGCGTTCGGCGTCTTTAATTTTTCCCAACTGAATATACGAATTTACAAGCCCGACAAATACCTCAGTATATGCAAACCAGCCTTCGTGGAATTTATCGAATCTTGAATTCATTTCTTTAATCCATATATCACCGTATTTGACAGCAGATTTATAATCCTTACAAACGACAAACGTCTTAACAAGATGAGTTAAATTACTGAAATCCTCCGGTGATTCTTTGAATACTTTCAATAATAACGGGAGACTCCGATCAGTTTTTTTCTTTAGCAATTTACCATCATTATTCATGAATTTAAAACCATAGTGATTGAATATTATATCAGATGAAAAAACATATTCCGGCTTGGATATTATCGGTCTATTATGAACAATTCCCTCAAAATGAAAATCTTTTCTGTTTGGGAATATCCGTCCTTGAAGCGTTTCCGAATATTGATTATTTTTAGAATCGTATAAATGCCGGAGAGTAACAAAAGTAACCCTGTTTTTGTGTTCTAAATTCAGAGCATTACGTAGTAATATATATAATGAGGATTGTTTTAATTCTTCATCCGCATCCAGTATTAATATTCGATCCCCTGTACATTTTGAAATGGAATAATTCCGAGCCGCTGAAAAATCATTGTCCCATTTCCTGTAATGTACTTCCGGGACATATTCTTTCGCAATATCAACCGTTTTATCAGTCGAGCCAGTATCAACGATTATTAATTCACACCATTTGCGGTGAATAATAGGCAAAAATGAATCAAGGCATCGCCGTAGATTCTTTTGCTCATTCTTGACTATCATTGCAATACTTAATTTCGGAGTCATATATGTTCAAGTCCGTTTGTATTCTTACATCCAATCGTCAAAATCATGAACGCTCTTTATTTCGTCCGGATTTTTTTTATCTTCTGTACTCGAAATACTGACAGATAAAAGCATTAAGTTTATCCAACTTTCGCCCCAGAGGATGTATTCTTTTTTAAACCTAAAATATTTTATTAATCCGCCGATTATTGACCATGGATTTATTAATTCTTCTCCGTCCCCAGAAGATTTATCTTTTTTGCTGAGACGGTACAGGCTAAAAAACGTGTAATATCCATATTTCCGACAATTAAAATCGTTAATTTTAAGAGTTCCTCAACGGTAATATTATCATTCAGGAAATTTAATAATCGCTTTGTCGGTCCCTGTTTACAATTAACCAATCCTAATCCCACAACCTCGATCAACTTATCTTTGTTCGCAACGATATTTTTCAATCCGAGTTCAAGGATAGCTTCATCTTTTATGGTTTTAAGATTTTTAATTTCATCCGATTCTAAATCCAGCAATATATGCGATATTTTATACAGCGTTCCAAGCTTAATCGGAGTAATGGTAAACTTTTTTTCGGATTTTAAAATACGTAGCCTATGCAAGATATTCTTCTCTGATACAGATACCGTAACATCCGTTCCTTGCTGTAGTAATGTCGGGATAATATCTTTCATCGCTGTTTTTTTTACATCCTCTTCAGATTCTTCAGATACTGCACCGGATTTCCCGGGTGCAGTATCCGTATTTAATACTTTTTCTTCTGCCATAAAATTTCCTTTAGATTAAAATTAAATTATTACTCGTTTCCAAGGTACTTCACCATCGGAATCCGGTAATAACACCTTACAACTAAATCCGATCATTCCTGATTCAGTTTTTGAAAATCGAAGCTGTGCGTTTCCTGTGATCTTCGCTTTCGGTATATCGATTCTGATTTTGGAACTATTGTACGTAGCCGAAAGACCTTCGACACTCTTTGTAATAACAGACTCAGACCTGTCAGCTTTCCAGACAGGAGTCCCGCTTGCTGTACCTCCGAAAGCCGCAATAAATGCAGCATTACCCACATCTCTGGTCGCAAATTCCAGAGTAGCAACACGAGCTGCACCGTTTACGATTATATCAGGATAATCCGTTTCCTCAGTTCCTAATTCAGTCTGTGCCATTTCCTCAACTACAAAAACAGCACTGTCAGGTACGATATGCACAATACTTGTAAGTGTCGTACCCATCATTCCTGACCCGCCTAATGCCCCAATCCTAATCTGGGTCAGCTTAATCATTCTTTTTAATGTACCAGCCATTATATTTACCTCTTATTAAATTTTATGTTATTTGTTCGATAGCCGTTTGCATACGAATATCGATATAACTCATTTTAATTTGGTTTACATCGGGATGTAACGTTTCATCTATTAATTCAAAATCGTGATAAGTGCCTCCGGTCGGTTTGTATGCCTCGATAACAGCAATAACTGCTTTCGTTATTGCATTTAATTTTGTTTCGTTTGGTAATCCATTGTCATAATTTTTACAGTAAATCAATATATGTACGAGTGTACTTTGAATGTCTCGATCAGAACTATATTTCAGTGGAGGCATTTTAAATTCAATATCCTGTAATTCTGAATTAACCTTTTTTTTATCACGATAAACCTCACCATCAATCAAACCGGTAATAGATGCGACATTTACAATCGGATATAATATGTCTGATATGTCCCAATGTGTTTTCATAATCCTAATTCTTTCTTAAAATGTCTCAGGAGTTCAAGTTTTGTGAATACTGCATGTGATAATACCGGTATCGCCAAGCTTTCAACGGCTGCTGCATATTGCATTCCTGCGGTTACAACCAATCGCCAGCCTGCAAACGGATTTTCTGCAATCCATTCATCCATCGCATCTTTTGCTGTCTGAACTCCTTTTGGTTTATCACCTTCAAATTTTCCTATTATAATTTCGTTATCTAAAACAACGACATAGCCGAGTGAGGCTTTTAAATTTCCAGTCTGGTCTTGATATCCGGGATGTGTTCTTGCATAATCAACAATTTCTTCCCCAACGGAAGCCAGCATTTGTTTAATCCCGTCTTCCCGTTGTTGCCGAAATTTATCAACCTGTGCAAATAAAGCTCCTAAAGTAAACAGCGGAGTTAATCCCATATTATATCTCAGTATTTAACATTTTATCTCAACATGTTTTTCCCACTCGAAAAATGACAATATTTTATATGTAACACCCAGAAATTTTATATTTCCATCAATCGGAAAACTATCACTTCCGGTAAATAACTCACAACTTATTTTCCATGCGTATTTTATCAAGTCACCGCCAATACCGGATTTAAACGTACCGCTTGCAGGCTGTGCATCTATATCAATTGAAATAGAATTCGATGCACCGGGAGTATAGACACCCTCAGCATCTTTAGTTCCTACACTTTGCCAGCTTATCGTTGCCGGTGTCGGATATTTCTTTCTGACAGCCATTACCACCTCGCCGTCCCGTTAATCAAGATACTGGATTTCGGTAATTCGTTGTGATTCTTATACAACTTATCGGCTAATGAAAATAACGCTTGCCGGGCTTTGATAATATTTCGAGTCCCGGACTTATAATCCGGATCAGTTGCAACAATTATACAAATATCAGCGACGCATAATTCCGTGTTTTTTTTCGCGGAACTATTATATGTATTCGCCAACGTGACTGATCTATCAGTTGCAACTTTTTCAGAAGTATTGTCATCGATTTCCGTTTCCGGCAACATTGATTGTATAGCTTGTTTTATTGTCATTTTTACACTTCTTTTTTAACCGTTATTATTTTATCTAACGTTACGTATTCTTATATTTCCACACCCGTAGCACTGCCGGACTCTGTATCTAATCTAAATACTGTATCGATCGTCTCCCATGATGGGAATGCGTTCGCCTGAGCGACCGTCCATTCTTTCACCGGGTTCGTTTCGGAATATTTCGATATAAGAATATTTTCCTTTTTCGCATAATCTACCTGTTTTACGGGATGCGATTCTTCCGTGATTGGTCCAGCCAACATATTACCGATCGGTAAATCCTGTAAGAATACTACGAATTTATCAGCTCCATCGTTATCAAGAAACGGATCTGCACTTGTGACGGAATGATTTTCATCTTCTAATCTAACGACGGAATCAATGGTAATTATCTGAGGCAATGTCCGTGCTGCTAACATATTATTAATTTCAACCAGGGTAGGAGCTATTACAGTACCCGAACCATACAACAAGCTATTAACAGAATAAGGACGTGTATAATTCTGAACCTGAGTTGCACCTTGGAACTCGGTAAATTTAGATTGATTCATAACGATATACTTGAATGTAATTCCCACTGCTTTTGCTGCAGCAACAACAACCGCAATATCTGTAATCGGTTGTGGTTTATCCGCATCCGTTGTATAATACGTCCATAATCGATCTGCACTTACACTCGCTATAATCCGCTTATAGGCAGCCGTCATCTGATAGTCAATATCAACTTCCGTCACGATTCCAACATTATTCGTGTTGGTAAGTTTTATTTTTTGTTGATTCAGTGCTTTCAGTGCAAGAAATTCGTATCTCGCAAGAACACCTTCGACAACAAAATCAAGGTCGTTATAAATTAGATCCAGTATTTGACGCTGTACAGCATCATTAGCCGTTAATCGTACTAACTGATCATAATCCTGCAATTCCTGCTCGGTCAGTGACCGTGATATTTTAATCGCTGGAATATCGACCGTCAATTTGTCAACGACTTCACGCTTTTTTTCCGGTGCTTTTGTATCATAAGAAACAACGTCGGCAGCGATAGGTCTTTTCGCAGACCCTATCAATGTTTGAATCGATAAGCTCAACACACTTTTTAAGGGGAAAAATATAGGCCAGAACTTAGCCTCGTAAATCCTCTTTGAAAGGTATGTCTGCATCAGCTTATTGGTGACTTCTTTCAAAAGTGAATGTTCCATTTTTTACCTCAATTTATATTTCAATATTTTTATTAAATTAATTAAAACGTGTTATTAAAAAACCGACTGATTATTTAAATCTCATCCGGGCAGTCAATGATGTTTTTATTCCATCAGTTACAGGGTAAGGCAATATCGATTCATTTACAGTACCACGAACTACTATAGCAGAAGAAACGTTTTCCTGTCTCGTCGCACCTGTACCGGAGGTATAGCTTGTAAGCTCCATCTGATTTTTCGTCATTCCAAACGGAGTGTACTTAATAACTACATCAGCAGCATCCAAACCTTCGCTTGTAGATTGATACAATACATCACCATCATTTACAGCAAAGCCTGATGTTACGGTAATTGTGTGATAATCATCACTTGAAGTTATATCAATTGCGGTAATTGCACTTGATATGGTTCCATTACTGATAAAATCGCCGACCTTGAATTCTTCATTTGTCAAAACCTTAATATCATTTCCGGAACTAACATCCTCCTGAACTTCGGCAGTTTTAACAACATGAAAAAGCCCGTTTGAATCAACACCCACAACGACACCACGGTCAAGCAATATCGTTGTCGTAGGTATATCTGCAATTGCGATAATCCCACCTCCTGGATGGTCTTCAATAACTCCCTCAAATATCGGGAGATATTGTATTTCAGCATTTCTTTGTATTCGTAAACCCATTTTATTGTCCTCTTTTATGTAAAATAAATCTTATTAATTATCTGTAAGTTATTTCGATATTAATTTACGGTGTAATTGTTAAATACATCGGGGAACGGGCTGTGAAATCATTACCTGCTGTGATATTACCTAAATAATAACCTACATTTTGAGCATTGTTTATATGACTTGTACTATCGGAAGTCCCTGAACCGTGATAATATACAGTAAATCCAACACCTGAACTATCGGAAGTTTCGACTTTTCCTAATCCTGTATAATATAATGACCTCTCAAATATCATATCTGGGCCGGTATTGCCTGCATTTGATTTATAAATCGGTGTACATGGACCCCAAGTTTGCAACCAAATAAAGCTGCCTGTGAGTGAAGTTGAATCCGGTTGATATACATTAGATATACCAACAGCCATACCATCTGTTGTATCTGTTCGTAACGATACATAAACACTATCATACGGACTCGGAGTTATATTTACGTAATCAAGTGAATCTAAAGTAAATGGTAAAGGATCTTCAATTGTTACGATTATAGTATCGCCGACTGTATCCTTAGTTCCAACAGTATCTCCATTTGAGACAACCCGTGAACTCCAAACCATGTCTGGACCCTTACTAACATCTGTAATTGTTATTAATGCATCCTTGTATAAATCTTCTCCCAAGTCCGCATCTTCTAATCGTAATGTATATTCACCAGCAAAGCCTCCTTCTCCAGCAACACCAACGACAACTCCCGGATCATTTTTTTTGTTATATTCCACGACTGTCGCATTTGATTCAAACATATATCCCGAAAGTGCATACCCTTCTAATGGCCCGACACTCGCATATCGATAAACCTTATCATCTATTGTCAGCCTCGTGCCTATATCATAATTCTGCAAGGTACTTGATTCATACACATGTTGCCTGAGATCAGACCGAGCTATGGATGAATAGTTTAATGTAAATCTACCGCCTGCATACGATTGATATACAAGTCCGGCAAATATCAAAACAACCAGCAGCACAGCGAATAAATTATATCTGGTTTTTGCCTTCATTGATTTTATTGTCTTCATTGATTTTTTACCTCTTTTTGAATGTTTTTTGTTTTACTTAATATTATTATTTTGAACCATTCCCACCCGGAATATCCATAGCCTTAAATCCCGTAGATTCTTCCGGTTTGTTTTTCGCTTCAGCGTAAGCCGTGACCTTATCTTCAGCAACCGTTCCCACTCCAATACTCGATGGAGGAGCCGACCCTTTTTTGATAGTTTCATCGATTGCACTTTGTTTAATAACCTGGAATTCAGCTTTAAATTGTTCTATTATAGATTTCAAATCTTCCGGTTTTTCTATGGTTATGTGTGCTGATAAGCTCTCAGGTAATCCCGCTTCTTTAATAGCCGATTGGATGAATGTTAAATTTTCGTTTTTACTAATGCCATCCTGCAGGTTAGTTACAATATCTGTTAAAGATTTTAACTGCCCTGTAAGCCCATCGATTGTTTTTTGATCATCTGACAAATTCTTGTTTTTTTCGTCGTCTTTAAGTTTTTGTTCATCTTCAATTCGCTTTTTATCAAGATTTTCGTCATGAGTTTTCAATGCAGCCGTAACCCTGCGGTCAGTTTCACGTTGCATATAAGCATCAAGGTGTTTTTTGTTATCGGATCCATCGATACTTTTCAACCATTGATCTTCTGTCATGTTTTTAGAATCCATTTCTTTTTTAAGGGCTGTAACTGCACCCGAAATCTCGGATTCTTCTTTGACATTGATTTTACTGGATAATGCCTCATCTAAGCCCGCTGCTTTCAAAGCGTTCTTAATTTTAGTTATTAAATCCATTGTTTACTCCCGATTTATTAAAAATTTAGTTGAGAACTCCGAGCCATTATCTATGTATCGATATTCTCCCCTGTTGATTTACTCACCGCTGATTTATACAATAAAAAAAGCCCAGCTAACCGATTTTATTCGATTAACTGGGCTTGATGAAATCTAATAATTGTTTATTAAGTCAAAAAGAGTCCAGTGAAATTTATATTATTTACACAACCTTACTTACATCCTTAGCCTTTGATATTTCTTCCCGCAATGCTGAAATTGGATTAACTCCCCAATCGCCGTTTATATCCGGCTTAAAAGGAGCGGTTTCACAAACCAACCTCGCAGTGATAGTTTTATATTTTCCTTTAAATGCAAAATCCTTGTAACTTATTTCTATTTTAATATCGCGAACAACACCGGATATTTTGCTGTCAATTATATTCCAACTTATGAGATTTTTAATTCCGTACCAAGTATCAATCCATTGAATCCCGTCTTTTTCATGGTTAAACTTCCACGTTTCTTGACAAGCGTTGAACATTCCCTGGAAGTTTTTATCTTTCCAAGCTGTCAAGAATTCTGTTAGTTTTTCGACTGGTTTTTCTGTCATTTTGCTCATTAAGTATTAGATTTTTTAGGTTCATCTAATGCATTAACTAATTCAATCAATTCTTTCGTTGTTCTTGTGGCCTCACAAGACATCAATGTAAAAGATTCTTTTAAATCATATACCGTTAATTCTATACCGGTTTCTAATTTGCCATTCTCATTTATAAATAAACTCATAATTTAAATTTTCCGGATATTATTATATATAAACAACCGATTATCATTATAATTACAGGTATATATCCTGCTATTTCATTTTCAGTCATCTAATTTAATATCCTCCCCTTTCGGTCGCTTTTTGACAGACCGTATACCGCCTTGATTAAAACATATCTCAATAACTCCGGTAAATGATAGCTTTTTCATTTTCTTGATGAATTTCATCAACCTTTCAATTTTGCTCAATATATAAACTCCAAATGTAAAAATCAATATGTTTTTTAATTATTTATCTAATAATTCACCGGTTAACATTTTATTGCCCACGAATTTTACCATTATTCCACAATCGTCACAACGGAATATATTATCGTGCTCATATTTATTTATCTTTTCTGCACCATAAAGTGAAAGATTTTCATGGTTACTTTTACATTTTAATTTTCTGGTAATTGACATTATACGTCCCCTTGCTTTTTTGATAAATGATTTCATATATACCTACTTTTTATTAAACGAAATCTATTATAGGTAAATCGTAATAAAGTCTTATTTTATTAATATATACAACGAGATTGCTCATAAATTGAGTTCCTAAATAATGACCGAAATTATTTAATGCCCGTGCCTCAATTGATTCATATAATTTTTTCATATCGTCAATATGATAAATTTGACTGAGCTTTACAAATGAATAAGCGATCGGAATTGGCAAATCTTTAATTCTTAGAGTTTTATCTTTCGATATTGCACTCTCGTTTCCGGTTTCAAAATAATTAAACGTATAAAATACCGGAATAACCTTTTTAATTAATCCGGTCAGTATCATATAGTCAGTTACAAGCATATCTTCAGCAAACCGGATATCGTCTAATTTCGTAGCAATAAGCATTTCGTCAACTTCGGTATATGCTTTCAATAGGTCATTTCGATTAATAAGTGTATGAGCATTCGAGACTTTCCCGCACACAGCAAGTAATTCATCAACGATATAATTATGTACATCGTGATTATAATTATGTGCCCAAACCGTACCGGTTTCAACACCGTCTTTCACTAACAAACACGACACAGCGAGATGCGTTCCCGGAGGATACCGTTTTATATCCTCAGATAGCCGTTTAATGCCGTTGGGGTCGATTCTGTCATCAACTGAACATATAAACACGTATTCGCCGGTGGCTTCCTGTATGCCTTTGAATATCGTTTTGCGGATGCCCTGGTTTGTAACATTATGATAAAGTAACCAACCTTTTTGTAGAAAAGAATCTATGTATTTTTCTGAACGGCCATCCGAACCATCGTCAATAAAAATAATTTCAAGATTCGGATAATCAATTTTATTTAAATTCTTACAAAGAGGATAAATATATCCACCTCCATTATAAACCGGGATTATGATTGAGACTTTAGGATACATAGGTATTGAAACGTCTTTCATATTATGACTCATTCAGCACCTCTCGAATTTTCTTCATTTGTTCATCAAAAGAATAATTATCTTCAATGAAACCACGATAATATGAACTTGGCATAGAGTCGTCTTGAATTAACTTAACAGCCTCGTTAATAGTGTTAAATAAATACTCTTTTTTCCACGTCTCAGCAGCACCATAATAATTATGTATTACCGGCTTGCAACCTGCTGCCATGCCTTCCATAATATTGTACGGATGCCCTTCGTGGATGGATGTACTGAGGATGTAATGTTTATTTTTCAACCATTCCGAAATATTATTGATTTTACCATGAATTACAACTGAATCAACCAAGTTCATTTCACCAACAATATGCTCTATATATAGTTTATACCGCTTATCTTGAAACTCTCCGGCAATATGAAGCTTGTAACTGTCATGTAATCTATCTGCTAATTCACTTATAATCTGTAATGCCATAGGCAAATTCTTTTTATAATTGATATTCGCAATCATGGCGATGTTCGTTCCGGGTTGTTTGTTTGTGTATTTAATAGATTTTACATCAATTCCGTTAGGAATAATAATCTTATCTATGATATCAACCGGAAGTTCCGATGGAACGTTTGCAAAGTACATTCGTCCTGGAAATTTAATCTTTTCAAATATCTCCCGGATATGTGGAGCGACAAAAATCAATTTATTAACACATTTCCAATTAACCTGTTTTGGCATATCGGTAAATACTTCGTAAGAATGTAGCCGGATTATAGTTGGCTTCCCTATATCCTCCTGAGTGCCTAAAATAGCAACCTCATTACAGAATTCAAACCATACAATATCAGCCCACCCGATTGCTCTGTCCATCGTGCTTTGTTTATCGACCGGACAATCCCGGATGTCGTATTCGTTCTTTAATGCCTCGATAATCGGTTTGATGAACGTTCCGAGACCGGCACTGTATATGAATGCGAGTTTTTTCATTTGTTATCAATCCTTTTTTTAAGGGTTATTCTTAATATCTTTCTCATGTTTCAAAGCTAACTGCTCAAAAGTTGTTTTACCATATTTTATATGCTCAAATTCTGGAATAGTTTTAGGTTTAGGTTCAACATTCAAAGATATAAATGGAAATAGTCCTATAGTCTTTATGAAGTTACGTCTTTTCATTCGGGAAATTCCTTCCTACTCTGTCTTACATATCTCGTCGATATATAAATATTAGAATTGAATTTTACAATTTTATTACTATTAATGAGATATTTACGAAGTTCTGTATTGATACTTATCCTTTCTATTAATCCCGGAGGTATGTAGTCATCAGAATCTAATAATATAAAACTACCATATGATAGGAGTGTCGCCTACTAAACAGCTTCCGGGATATGCATTCGTATTTAATCCAGACACTTCAGGAATCTTTGCTAAGCTTTTTAAAAGATTACGTTTTTGCATTTAATTTTTCCTTATCCTTTTTATTTTTCCAACGATAACTCCGAATAAAAACATATCCAGTAAATAACCATAAAAATACTACGAATATTATTTCTAAATTACTCATTTAATCTCCGTTTTTTTAATGTGCACCCCGTACATAAATATTCCCTATCAACTAAATATTCGTCTGCCGGAACGGATAGGATAGCATCACAGCCGCTACATTTTATTGTTATCGTTCCCCCATAATCCGGTCCGTCTTTAATTGATAAGAATTCTGCTGCCGCCTTTAAATCCATAATAGGTATTCCGTTTATTGTG
>SDBV01001710.1_pt1 | contig 32875 bp, 30 predicted proteins | sample 2277081 | NCBI WGS metagenome assembly SDBV01 (sample SAMN10402039, study PRJNA504765) | marine sediment metagenome | isolation source: marine sediment core GS10_PC15, 223 cmbsf | place: Arctic Ocean: Southern Knipovich Ridge | collected 2010 | reverse complement strand
AAAATATCCTACGACTATCTATGGGCGTTAAATAAGAAGGACTGCAATGAACGATAAAATCGCTGTACTATTTAATAAAAATGTCAATAAAAGGCAAAGTATCAATCAGTCATTACTGTTGATAATCCTTATTTTTGCTGTGTACCTCATTGCTACAGTTGTTAATCCCAGGTTTATGAGAATTTCAAATATTATTAATATATTCCAGCAGGTATCAGTTCTTGGTATTATAGCTTGCGGTGTCGGGATGCTGCTTATCTCCGGTGACATTGATATCTCAGTGGGAGCGCAGGTCTCTCTCATCGGAATAATTCTCGCAATGATTATTGAAAGAATAGGGGGCATCGCTCCCGGAGAACCAAATGCCTGGATGGCTCCACTGGCAATCCCGATGGCTATAGTGGTCTCCTTTGCTGTAGGGGCACTGCTTGGTCTGCTTACTGGATTCATAGTTATAAAATCGGGTGTTACCTCTTTCATTATCACCCTCGGTTTCAGCACAATCTACAAAGGCATAGCCCTGCTGATAAGCGGGGGAGCCTCATTTATGTTGTTCGGCCGCTTTGAGACTCTCGGCAGAGGCAGGGTGTTCGGTGTGATCCCTGTGGCTATATTCTTTTTTCTGGGAATAGTTTTTCTTGCTCATATTATCCTGCGGTATACAAGATACGGAAGGTTTCTTTATGCATTGGGAGGGAATAAGAAGGCTGCATATGTTTCCGGTATAAATACCAGGCGTGTGACTCTTCAGGCATATGTCATGGTAGGACTTCTGAATGCTCTGGCTGCGCTTATCCTTATTTCAAGGGTAGGATCCGCTCTCGCAGTCACAGGGGAAGCATATTCCCTCGATGCTCTGGCAGCGATTATTGTCGGAGGTGTCATACTTACAGGGGGTAAAGGGAGTGCATTGAATATTTTCCTGGGAGTTCTTCTTATCGGACTTGTGGGAAATGCACTGGTAATAATGAATGTCAACCCATACATGCGGGGAATAGTTATTGGTATTATTATAATCGCTGCAGTAACGATAAGTAATGCATCAGGCAAAAGAAAATAAGGGAGAATATTATGGATCAGATTAATTTACTGTCCACTCTGGACGGATCGTTGTTTGACGGTTTCTACCCAAAAGAACTTAATCTTTCAAAACTGGATGCCTGCTGCAGCATGCGCCCGGAAGAGTTATTTATCAAAGAACCCTGGTGGCATGACGATTTCAAACCTGTTCAGGCTGATACTCTGGAGGATTTCAACACACTCATGGGCCTTGAAATTGCTCTTCAGATTAAACTTGCCCGGGAAGAAGGCCGTGATATTATTGTCATTCTTTCTGCAGGTCCAATGGGGATGTACCGGTGGGCAGCTGAGTTTCTAAATGCCTGGAATATAAACTGCAGTCACGTTCACGGATTTAATATGGATGAATGGTCTGATTCAGAAGGCAACACGCTTCCACCATCCCATCCGGGAGCATTTAGAAATGCTATGGAACAGGCATTCTACGGCCGTCTCGGCAGATTGACAGTTCCTGAATCCCAGCGTCATTTTGCAACAAAAAATGAACTGCCCCTTTATTCGGAGATAATAGGGGAGTTAAAGAGTAACAACGCCAGGTTTCTACTGATATACGGTATTGGCTGGATATTTCACATTGCTTTCTGGGAACCTCACTTTGCGGCTGACTATTCTTCCATGGAGGATTGGAAACAGGCAACCCATCGAATGGCTGCCAAACTTCATCCCATGACAATAATCCAGAACTCAATTACAAGTTTCAAAGGCAAAATAACTTCAGTACCTGCAAGGGCCAATACCATAGGACCGGGTATTTTCCTTCAGGCCGACTACACAATAGGGGGAGTGGACGGATACCTTCCTGCAAGAAATATGATGTATCAAAGCATGGCATTATGGGCTACATTAAAGTACGGCCCGGATATGTGGGTACCGTCAAGTATCATGCCCCAGTATCCCGGAAAGCTCTTTTTTATCAAGGAGCTTGCAGGTCCACTTGATCCTGAAGTGAACTGAAATGGAAGATGTGATATTAGCAAACGGTATTGTATATGCTGAAACCGGCACAATAGATAGAGGTTATATTATAATTACAAATAGTCGAATTTCCGACATTGGAGAGGGAGATCCTCCTCCAGAGTCTGGCGGCAGCATTATTGACGTTCAGGGGAATATTATCAGTCCTGGATTTATTGATATGCATACTCACGGGATAATGGATGTTGACTTTATGGAGAGTTCATTTGAGGAAACCGAAAAAGCATTGTATGCATATGCACGGTATGGTGTAACCCGAATAGTTTCAACTCTGCTCTCAAATCCAATATCATCAATTATTGAACAAGGAAAGCTCATTCGAAATGTTAAACAGAAAAGCCTGATTGGATGCCTTATTCACGGAGTACATGTTGAGGGTCCATGGCTTGCCCCGAGATGTCGCGGAGGACACGCAGCTGAATATCTCTGCATTCCCAAAAAGGAGGATGTAAAATCTATTCTTGATCAAATTGGTGATGTAGTGAAAACTGTTACATACGCTCCTGAACTGGAAAACACTCTCTGGTTAACTGAGCAGCTTAATCAAAACGGAATTATCCCTGTTTTCGGCCATACAGAAGCAACCTATGAGGAAGCAGAACGTGCCATTATGGCAGGAGCAAGGCATGTTACCCATATGTATGATACAACACTGGGATATAAGGAAAATCCTGATGAGGCCCTGGTGATGATGCCGGGTATGGAAACTGCAGTGCTGTATTATGATCAGGTCAGTATAGAGTTAATAGGTTGTCCTGTGCACGTTCCAAAACCTTTTTTTAAATTTATTGCAAAAGTAAAGCCCAAAGATAAAACAATAATTGTTACAGATTCTCTTGTTGGTACCGGTATGCCTGATGGAACCATTCTTACATATAAAGATGGTAGAAAAGTTTATGTGGAAAATGGTGTCCTCAGGATGATCGACAGTGATCCTGCCGTTCACGGCAACCTGACCGGCAGTGCTGTGACCATGAATGTTGCCCTTCGGAGACTGGCAGAATATGCAGAACTTTCGAACCTGGATGCCATCAAATGGGGAAGCATTAATCCGGCCATAACTCTCGGTATTCAGGAAGAGACAGGGAGCCTGAGAATCGGTAAGTATGCTGACATTGCAGTAATGGATGATAATTTTAATATAACTCTTACCCTTTTACAGGGGAAAACAGTTTTTAAGAAGGATAAAGAATATGAGTAAGTATCGGATTGGTATCATCGGATTTGGATGGGTAGCTGAAGCACATCTTGAAGCTTTTAAAAAAGTAGATCAGTTTGAACCATATGCGATTCTCTCGGGCAGGCAACTGGACCCAATGGAGCTTAAGGAAAAATACGGTGTTGATGTAAAAATTTACAATGACATCGATAAGTTTCTGGCCGATAAGGAGATAGATGTAGTAGATATCTGCACCCCCTCCTTCCTTCATCATGAGCAAACCATTGCCGCAAGTAATGCAGGTAAGCATATTATACTTGAGAAACCAATTGCCCTCAGTTTTGAGGATTCTGTTCAAATGCTTGAGACCGTGCAGAAAAACAGGACCCTGACTTCAATCTGCTTTGAGGTTCGTTTTATATCATCAGCACAGGCAATAAAATCGATCATAGACCAGGGGCTGATAGGAGAAATATATAATGGAGAAGCAGATTATTATCATGGTATAGGTCCCTGGTATGTGAATCAAAAATGGGAAATTGAAAAGAAAAATGGCGGAAGCTCTCTCCTTCGTGCAGGCTGCCATGCCCTTGATATGCTGCTTTATCTTATGGATGAAGAAGTTGGAGAGGTTTTTACTTATGGAAACACCAATCCTAATCCCGTTTATGAGAATTATGATTATGATCTTAACACTGTAACTCTTCTGAAATTCAAAAACGGAGCAATAGGTAAAGTTTCTTCCAATACTGACTGTATGCAGCCCTATGTATTCAACATGAATATTGTCGGCAGCGAAGGTACAGTGAAAAATGACCTTTTTCACAGTAAGAAGATTAAAGGTTTAAACGGGTGGGCAAAGCTTGATGTAGATCTGATCGACAGCGGTGATGTTTCGAACCACCCCTATGTCGAGCAGTTTGCTCACTTTGCGGAATGTCTCGATAAGGGAGTTGAAACAACCAACAACTTTGAAAATGCATTTGAGACCCATAGAGTTATTTTTGCTGCAGATAAATCTGCTGAACTGGGAAGGCCTGTAAAGCTTGATGAATTTTAATCAGGTCCATCCTTCATGATATGCAGTCTCATACATGGCTATAATGTTCTCTACAGGTGAGACAGACTGCAGATTATGACAGGGTGCAAGGATATAACCGCCGCCTCTCCCAAGGATGTTTAAATTATCGACAACTTCATTTCGTACATCATCTACCGTACCGAAGGGCATTGTTTTCTGATTGTCCATACCTCCATAGAAAACTATCTGATTGCCAAAATCTGTTTTCAACTCTTCACGTTCCATTCCTGTACATCTCCATTGAACAGGATTAAGAACATCCATGCCGCATTCGATTAATCCCGGAATCGCATCCCGGACCGCACCATCACTATGTGTCATGACATAAACATTGTCCTGATGCAGAAGATGCATCAGTTTTTTCATTCTGGGGAAGAAGTATTTTTCTATATGCTTCAGAGAGTACATTAGTGAAGCCTGGGTGCCCAAATCCTCTGCCACCATATTGCATGTCAGTTTGCCCGGTATCGTCTCCAGAGTCCGGTATATTCGGGTATACTCGTAATCAAACAACTTTTCAAGAATATATTCAACTAATTCAGGGTTGAGAATTAAATCCCTAAATGCCTGTTCATCACCACGCAGGTATTTGTAAATATAAAAAGGTTCTGAAGTGGGGCCTTTTGCAGGGTAGCCCTCCATTCCTGACAGTTTATCCGGAATGGTTTTGTAGTCAAACCAATCAGGAGCCGGCCAGATGTAGTTCTCTTCGATCTCCTTAATAGTTTCATACTGAGCGAGTGGATGGTACACACATTCTTCGTATTCGCCCCTTCCATAAGGAACACCCAGATATTTACAGCCGAACCAGTCAGTTCCCGGTGCCAGGTTTGGGCCCACATAATCGGGTTCAACGGTAATCAGTTTGTCTATATGGAATTTCTTATACACATCCCACATATCATCGAGTTTTAGGAAAGTTTTTATTTTTTCCTCTACTTCGTTTGTACCCCACCAATCAAATGGAATCCTGTCCGGCTGCTTGCGGGATAATACTGCTTCCCACCGCTCTCTTGGTGACATTGTTTCCTGTTTCATACGGTCTATCTCCTTTAGTAGGATCAGCTTTACATTCCGTCGGTTCCACCAATATACGGGAACATAAGAGGAATCACTGTCATTGCATGCCTCTGTCTTATCATCAAAGACTGACTTTTTTAATGATGCTTCTCATGAATGTTAAGTTTTAGAAAAATGCTTTCGATCTTTCAGAAAAACTGTATACTTATGCATATCACCCCTGATAACGGAAGTAACGTATTCAAATGCCCTTCCATCGGCAAGGCGGGTTACACGCTTACTCAAAAAAAGAGCAAGTTGTTTTTCGAGCTGAAGAATTTCAGTCTCAATCGGACCACTAAGATAAGTATTTATTGTTTCAATACAATCTTTAATTTTGAGATTATATTCCGATTCCAGTACATGATATAAACCATGTATTTCAAGCAGATCTTTCATTTTTTCGAGGCCGGGGGTTATAGATTTGAGAATATAATTATTTACGAAAGCAACCGGGATCCCGTCGGCTATTCTTGTCCTCTGCAGCCAGTAAACCTTTTCACCTTCTGGAATATCAAGTTCTTCTTTAACTTTTGCAGGTGGAAAAACTTCCGAAATAGAGAGCATTCCGGTAGTTATTTTTATTCCACGCTCCTCCAGTGATTCTGTAAGCGAGCTTAAATAATTAAGGTTCTGGGCGGATTTAAAATCCTTGACAACAGATCCCTTTCCCTGTCTCCGCCAGACATACCCCTCTTTTTCGAGATTCGCAAGGGCGTTTCTGACAGTTGTCCGGCTGGCGTTGAATTCTTTTGTCAGGTCATCTTCTGTAGGAAGCAAATCCCCGGGTTTGTATTTTCCGGAGCGAATTTCAGCTTCGATTGAGTCTTTTATCTGCAAATAAATCGGTCTGTTATCAAGGGCCATCACAATGAATCCTAAACAAGGGTATTATAATCAGGAAATACAATATAAAACATATATTTAAAAAGGTAAATGATGAGTATTTCTAATCATCATTTACCAGACATAAACTTAATACGCATTATCCAGATACTTGGAAACATTATCAGATGTTACAATGAATGTAGGTGAAATATTGTCTTTATCGAAACTTGCACCTTCAAGTATTTTTTTTGCGAGAACAATAGCGTCTCCTCCCATCGTTGGGAAGTAGGACATGGAAGCTCCATAGAAAGGATTTTTCTCTGTCATCAGTTTGTACGCGGTTTTGGATCCGCCCATACCGGTAATAAACTGGATGTCAGTTCTTTTTGCATTTTCGATGGCAGTCAGAGCTCCAACAGCTGATTCATCATCCTGTGAGTATATAGCATCAATCTGAGGATAAGCAGGTAGAATGTTGCTCATTGCTTTGAGTCCGGCTTCCTGATTAAATTCACCGTCTCCTTCTACAAGAACTTTAATTCCGGGATAATCTTTTTTAAGAACATCCATAAACCCATTGTATCTTTGAATATCAATTGGGATACCTATATAGCTTCTTAATATTGCTATATTTCCCTTGCCGCCAAGCCTTTCACCGAGATACTTTGCAGCATTTGCTCCGCAGGCATAGTTGTCGCCGGCAAGGAGTACAGTATATTTATCGCCTTCAATTGGTCTGTCAACGATAAACAGTTTAGTTCCTGAAGCATAAATCTCTTCAGCGATCGGAGTCATTAGAGTTCCGTTTCCGGGCAACATTATGATCATATCATAATTGTCTCCCTTGAAAGTCTGCAGCATGTTAAGCTGATCTGCATCATCAACCGCATTCTTTACGATAAAGTCAAACTTGTCAGTATCTTTTGCCGTTTCCGCAAGAACTGAATCAAGCAGCTTCGCCTGCCACGAATTATTTGCCGGAGGCAGGGATACAGCTATTCTATACTTCCCGCTTCCACTGTCTGTTGCTTCCTGTCCGCCTCCTGCGAACGCCATGAATCCGGGTACCAGCATCAGTACCACCGCCATAATTAATACAGCTTTTTTCATCTCATTCCTCCACTTGGAATTTTTATTTCTCATTACCTACCCCTTTTCTGAATAAGCACAGCAAAGAGTATTACCGCACCTTTTACTGCTCCTGACAGATAGGGAGATATATTGAGCATTATCATCATATTGTTGACTATCCCGAGAATTATAAAACCGACTATTGTCCCAATCAATCGGCCTTTTCCTCCAGTCAACGCCGTTCCACCGACTATTACCGCAGTAATAGCTTCAAATTCATATTGACTACCTGATGTTGTTGCTGCAACTGCTGCCATACGCGACATCTCTATTACTGCTGCAATACCGGTGCAAAAGCCGACAAGCATGTAGGTCATTATTTTGATTCTGTCTACTTTGATTCCCGAATACCTGGCCGCGTTTTCATTACCGCCTACAGCAAATACATAGGTCCCGAATTTTGAACGGGTTAGTATTATATGCAGTATGCCGGCCAGTACTATCGCTATAATGAAAGGTATGGGAATATTGAAAAATGATCCGTTTCCAATGTTTGTAAATTCCGGAATTCTGTTTCCCATTATGGTTGCGCCTCTGAGGAAGTACATTACAACTGACCGGGCAATTATTCCTACCGCAAGGGTTACTATGAAAGGCGGCAACTTTGCTTTTGTAATGATTATGCCGTTAATGAATCCTATACTGGTGGAGACGGCCAGACAGACTACTATTGCCATCCACAGGGGTACCAATGGCTCCCCGTTGGCATCCACCATTCCCTGGAGTATTATTAATGCCGCTCCTGCAGTTGCAAGCACAGGGCCGCATGACAGATCTATTCCGCCCGCTATTATGACGAAGGTCATCCCAATGGCAATTACACCTACAATAGATGTGTTACGCAGAATATTTAATAAATTATTCGGGCTTAAAAATCTGGGGGCGGCTATCCCGGAAATTAATAGAATTACAGCAAAAACAACCAGGATACTGTAATTACTCCAAATACCGGAGGTTATTCCTCTCAGGCTGTTAACTTGCTTCAATTCTGTTTCCATTCTCTCTCCTTGTTGAAACGTTAGTTGCAAAATACATTATTTTTGATTCATCCAGTTCGGAGCAATTCAGCTGTCCGGTTATCTGCCCTTCATGCATAACAATAACACGCTGACAGATCCCCATAACTTCCTGCATATCTGATGAGACTACAATAATTGCTATTCCCTTTTCGGAAAGCTCCAGGATTATTTGATATATCTCCTGTCTTGCGCCTACATCGACTCCTCTGGTCGGTTCATCCAGAATAAGTACTTTTGCGTCAGAGAGCAGCCATTTTGAAAGAGCAACTTTCTGCTGGTTGCCTCCGCTCAGATTACTCACATTCTGATCTGATCCACTGCATGTTATTTTAAGGCGATTTATCATTCTGTCTGTGTTTTCAGCTGACTGTTTTTTATTTCGGAAAAACCCTTTATTTTTCCGCCAGTATACGTAGTTTGCATTTTCGGTAATATCACGGCATAACACTAAGCCTGAATCCTTTCTGTCTTCGGTTACAAAGCCAATACTGTTCTTTATAGCATCAATTGCGCTGTTAACATTTACAGTGTTTCCTTCAATAAGAATTTCACCTTTTTCCGGATTTCTTATACCGAAAATCACTTCCATAAGTTCTGTGCGCCCGGCACCGACCAGCCCGCTGAATCCGAGTATTTCTCCACGCCTGACCTTGAAACTGATATCTTTTAAAAGTCTGTCATTTACATTTTTAACTTCCAGTACCACATCGTTTTGATCTCCTGCGAAGTCTCCTACACTGGATTCCTGAATCTCCCGGCCGATCATCAGCATTGCAATATCGTGTACAGTAACTTCAGGTACCGGTTTTGAAGTTACATACGATCCGTCCCGAAGCACTGTTACATTGTGACATACTTCCGAAATCTCTCTTAATCGGTGAGTTATGTAAATTATGGATATACCATCGGCACTCAGTTTTCTGATCAGGTCGAACAGTATCTTTGTTTCCTTGCTTGTAAGCACTGAGGTGGGTTCATCCATTATAAGAAGCTCTACGTTAAAGGATATGGCTTTGGCAATCTCCACCATCTGTTTCTGTGCGATTTTAAGTTGTCTGACTATAGTCCTGGGATCAATTCTCTCCCCAAGCCGTTCCAGCAGCTTCCCTGCATCTCTGTTCATTTTGATAAAATCTATCAGCCCCCTCTTATGTCTGGGTTCACGACACAGGAAAATATTCTGTGCTACTGTCAGATCTTCCAGCAGGTTAAGTTCCTGATGAATCATTGATATTCCATATCCCTGCAGATCCAGCGGTTTTTCATTATGTTTCAGATGTTTTCCTTTATAAGTAATATCACCGCTGTCCCTTACATATATTCCGGAGAGAATCTTCATTAATGTGGATTTTCCTGCTCCGTTCTCACCGCACAGAGCATGGATCTCTCCCTGCTCAACCTCAAAATTTACACTGTGCAGTACTTCTACCCCATAAAAGCTTTTACATATTCCCTGCATACTCAGCAGTTTTGACATACTAAAGTCCCCTTTCATAAAATCCGGATGAACTTTCATTATAATTCCGATTAAACACTGTAATTCACCATCATGTATGCGCTATTTTTAATCTTCCTTTTTCTTTTCTGGTTTTAACCAGTTCATTTGTGTATACCTTGTTATAGGTACAGCAGCCAACCTTGCTCTGCTGAATTAAAAGTTCCAGACAATTGTCACAGCCTGTACAGTAATTAATCTCGTCAGTTTTATCTTCCCTGACCTTCTTTGGAAACAATGGGTCCGCAAAGGACTGCCTTCCAAGGCCAATCATATCAACAACACCCCTTTCAACACACTGTGCGCCGTAGGTTAATAGACTGCTCTGTTCCGGGGTTACTGCGCATAATCCGTTTTTTCCATCCCTGAACAGAGAAAAATTTGATCCGATCAGTACAGTTTCTTTCTTTAATTGTTTTTTTAGCATTTTGGCGAAATACTGATGGAGGTATGCAAAATACGGATGATTTTTATCCGCCTGAGTCAGACTTATAGTAATTGAAGGGCTGCCGGCTGACTGGATAAAATACTGTGCTCCACGTTCCTCAAGACCTTTAAGCAGTGCAATCGGTTCAGTTAAATCAATAATCGGCGAGTCGGGAGCATCTGTTCCAAACCCCCCGGGAAAACCTTCCCAGGCTGATATTTTAGAACCTATAAGGAAGTTTTTGTCGTTTACTTCTTTCGATATTCTTTCATAGAGTTCAAATGCAAAACGACTGCGATTTTCCCATGGACCTCCGTATTTCCATTTTCGGTCATTATACGGTCTAAGCATCTGTGTTCCCAAATAACCGTGGCACAGCTTCATATCTATGCCATCTGCACCCGCATTGTGAGCAATTTTTGCCGCCAGCACAAAATTATTCATAATTTTATCAACATCATTTTCTTCTAATATGTCTCCGCCATGTCCAGGCAATGGTTTTACAGTAACTTTTTTTGAAAAATCAGGATTTGACAATTCTCCCGAATGGGTAAGCTGAAAGATAAATATTGATTTGGGATTTGCTGTTTTCACTCTTTTTACAAACTCAGTTAAAGGTTTTTCATTCTCAGGTTTTATCATTAACTGATTATCACGACTCCGGCTTTCTTTAGTTATTGATATTGCTTCAAGGGAGATAAGTCCGGCTTCACCCCTTGCAAGTTTTTCATATCGCTCTGTGGTTGTAGAAGAAGGATTGCCATTTTCATCTTCGTCATTACACTCCATTGCCTGTATGAAAAACCGGTTCTGAGCTTCATGATTTCCTATCCGTATCGTATTAAGTAACACATTTTCACTGTTCATTTCTTCTCCTTCAGTCTAACCGTTTAATTTACATCCAATATCTGACAGCATCTTCTTTGTTTTTTCATATCTCTCAAATAGTCCGGAATAACTGTCTGAGTTTCTCTGAACCGGTTTCCGAATTTCCAGCTCTTGAATAACAACGTCAATTTGAGAATAATCTTTCCAAAACCCTGAACCAACAGCTGCGATCGCGGCAGCACCGAGTGCTGCAGCATCCTGATCGGTACTAATACGGGTGAATTTTCTTTTAAATATGTCTGAAAACAACTGGGTCCAGAAAACGCTCCTGCTTCCTCCCCCGACAATGACTATATTATCCGACAGAGCACAGAGTTTATTCAGTTTCATATACATTCCGTAAAGATCAAAGCAAATTCCTTCGAGAACTGCTCTGGCTAAATCATTAAAGCTTGAATTCAGATTCAAATTCAAAAATGCACCTGCAATGTTACTGTAGGCGCTTGCTTCCGGTGATCCTGCCATGGTCGGATTAAAAATAACACCGTTGGAACCTATGCTGCTTTTTTCAGCTTCTGCGATTAGCAGTTCAAAAACGTCCCGGTTTTCAGCTTTCGCCTTATCTGCAAACCTGCCGGCAATTGTATTTTTAAACCAGTTTAATGAGCTTCCTGCAGAGAAAATTGAAGTTGCCGAGGTATACATACCCGGTACTACATGATCGAAGATAAACGGTCTTATATCTGTATCTATTAATGGTTTTTCTGATGACACTGCTATCCACGCGGAAGATCCAAGGGAAAGGTAAACTTTACCTTCTGCCGTGTTTCCGGCACCAAGAGCCATACAGGAATTATCCACGCCTCCGCAGTATACTTTCACCCTGCTGCTTATTGATAATTGCGATGCTGCATTCTCCGTCAATGTTCCTAAATACTCATCTGACCGGACAGGAACGGGCAACAGACCTGCAGGTATTTCAGCTGCTGAAAAATATTCATCAATATAATTTCTCTTATTCAGATTGTACGCCCCTGATCCTGAGGCATATGAATAATCAGTGGCAATATTTCCTGTAAGGCGGAAATTAATATAATCCTTTGAGCCAAGGATAAAATCAATTTCCTTAAATTTGTCAGGATAATTGTCCCTGTACCACATTATTTTGAATAATGAATAACATTCGGGTGTAAATCCATTACCAGTGCATGTATACCAGGTATCTTTATCAACCTTATTAAAGAACTGCCTGGTCTGTTCAGCCGGACGGGTATCTGACCAGATAGGGATATCGGTGAATATTATCCTTCCGTGTTTATCCATGGGGATAACCGTAAGGCTTTGTCCGGAAATAGAAATTGATTCTATTTGATTTCGTATGGAATCATCCTCCGCTATCAGTTTCCGTGTTCCGCTAACAACGGCATTCCACCAGTTTTCGGGATTTTGAATGTGGAATTCTTTCCCTCTGTATTCTGTTGGATACTGGCTGAAATCTTTTGAAACAAGAAATCCATCGTTGCCGTAAAGACAAACCTTTGCTCCTCCTGTTCCCAGATCAAATGCAAGAATCATTTTTATTTATCCGCCTTAATATCAGATAATAACAACCTGCTCTGCTCCAGTATCTCGATTGAAGTGTTGACATTTATTCCGAATCGATCTACTCCCAGATTATACATATCAATAAGAGTTTCAAAATTTCTGACTCCCCCGGATGCTTTTATTTTAATGGAATCTCCTACAAATCCTTTTATCATTTTAATAACATCAATGGTGGCGCCGGTTGGAGCCCATCCTGTGCCTGTTTTTACAAAATCGATCCCTTCCAGGATACATATTTCACAGGCCCTTTTAATCTGGGCATCTGAAAGATAGTGAACTTCAAAAATTACCTTCAAAGGAAGATCCCGGCATATTTTTCTGATCTGTTTAATCTCTTCCCTAACATAACTGAAATCACCGGATATTAATTTTCCAATATTTATAACCATGTCCATTTCCTGGACACCATCTTTAATCAGCTGCAGAGCTTCCTGAATTTTTATGGAAGTATGGTTTCCACCGGAAGGAAAACCTACGGGAGCACCGACAAATATATCCGGATAATCCGCAAGACGGCTGCTTAAATAAGAGGTCCAGGCAGGAAGCGTGTGGACAGAAATAAAATTGTATTCAGTTGCATAGCAGATAAGTTCATCTATCTCTGCCGTACCGTGAAATGCCTGAACAGCACTTATATCTATTAGTCTGGCAAGAGAATGCGGTGAAAGATTTTCTTTTTTGTACTCCATTTATATGCCTTATGTTGATATTTATTACAACATATTAGGTGCTTATAAGCGATCTGTCAAGCTAATTATGGGTTATTGGACAGTAAAACAAAAAATTGTTGTAACAAATAGAGGTGTTTGATTATTATTTATAGTTATGTAATGCCATTTTTTATTGACAGCATATCTCACTTGTAATATCATTTATCAAGTTCAATAAGGATGAATAGGAGAATTATTATGAAGATAGGACTTTTCACTGCTACTTACCTTGATTTGCCTCTAAAAGATGTATTTAAGAAAGCAGCGGATTATGGTTATGAAGCAGTAGAATTACCCTCTTTTAGAGAAGGGAACACACATCTGGATGTTGATTCTTTAATAGAGAACAAATCGGCAGCAGAGATAAAAAAACTGGCCCATGAATACAATCTTACAATTTCCGCTTTAAGTAATCACACAGAATCACTGCTCGTTCTCGGCCCATATGGTCCTGACACTGAATGGATTCATCCCGGTACTAAAGAGGAGAGAATAAAATTCGGAACAGAAAGAATTATTAAATCCGCCCAGGCTGCGAATGAGCTGGAAGTTCCTGTTGTATGCGGTTTTATAGGATGTGAAAATTTTGGACGCTTTTTCCCCTTCCCTTATTCAAAGGGCTGGGAGGTTATGGAACAGGAATTTGTTGAACGCTGGGGTAAAATTCTTGATAAATTCAAAGAGTACGGTGTAAAATTTGCACACGAACCCCACCCGAATCAACTGGTATATGATATAGATACAGCATTAAGAAGTGTTGATCTAATGGACAACAGAGAGGAGTGGGGTTTTAATTTTGATCCTGCAAATTTGATCTATCTTGGTATTGATGTTGAAAATTTTATTGATAAACTTGCAGGCCGTATCTACCATGTTCATGCAAAAGACGGCCAGGTTGTCAAACATAATGTTGGAAACTCCGGTGTAATACCCCAGGGCAATTGGCAAAAACTGTCCAGAGGCTTTCGATTCAGAATCCCCGGCTGGGGTTCCGTCCCATGGAAAAATGTTATAACGGAGCTTTCTATGATCGGTTATGATTATGTAATGAGTTATGAACATGAAGATGTCACCATGAGCAGAGAGGATGGAATTAAGAAAACTATAGAATATCTGAGGCCTTTAATTATAAACAATCCGTATGAAGGTAGAAATGATGCCTTGTTTAATTAAAAACAGAAGGAGAGCGGGATAATGAAAGAAACAATGAGAGCTGCAGTTTTTGAGGATATTCGCAAGATTTCAATTAAAGATGTACCTGTTCCCCGGATAGATGATGACGAGGTCCTTATTAAAATAGAATATACAGGTATCTGCGGGACTGATTGGAGTATCTATACCGGAAAATATTCTTCGGATAAACTCCCATTTATTGCAGGACATGAGTTCTCAGGCATAATAGTGGAAATCGGATCAGATACTATAGGTTTGAAAAATGGCGACAGGGTAACTGCCGACATTAACATTGGCTGTGGTCACTGTTATTACTGTAAAAAAGGATTAACACTTAACTGTCCGGAATTCAGGCAGCTCGGTATTCATATGGATGGTACTTTCGCTGAATATGTAAAAGTATCATGGAAACTTGTTCATCACATCCCTGATTCCATGGACTTTTTAATGGCCGCATTTGTTGAGCCTACTTCATGTGTCATTCACTCCCTGAAGGCGATGGATATGCCTGTTGGTTCCAGCACTGCTATTCTGGGAAGCGGTCTGGGAAGCCTTCATGCGGCGGCGGCAAAAACCAGAGGCGCTGCTCCGGTAATAATAATAGGCAGAAACAGAAAGCGTCTTGCTATCGCGAAAAAAATGGGAGCGGATATTACAATCTGCCTGGATGACTATCCCGATCCCGTAACACGAGTCAGGGAATTAACAGGCGGTCGTGGCGCCGATTTTGTCGTAGAGTCTGTGGGAACAGCGAAGACCTACGAGCAGGCTCTGGCGATGGTACGTCCCGGAGGGACACTGGCGGCCTTTGGTATTACAGGGGAAGATGACATCATGAAACTCAAGCCTGCTGAGTTTGTACTGAGTGAAAAAAAGATAACCAGCTCATGCGCCGGTTTTGGCGACGACTGGACAGATGCAATCACTCTTCTTTCCAATAACCAAATTGATCCCAAACCGATGTTTTCTAAAATTATGCCTCTTGAAAAAATAGAAGAAGCTCTTTTTCTTCTCCAGGAGAATCGCGATCTGATTAAAATTTTCATTTCTCCGGCGGAGGGTTTCGAAATTCAGGACTTTTAGGAACTTATTTCAAATATAAATATATTTGACTGTCTTGAAGAATATTTTTCCGGACAGTCTTTTTTATGCCGTTTTTATTTTTCGCTGCTGAATAGCATGTCTGTCCGGCCTTCATAGGAAGATTCTATAATCAGGGGCTTAAGATAAGCCGCGGTCTTCATTACTCCGTCCATTCTGCTCATAGTCACATCTTCATGCTCGTAGCTGAGAGCACCGTTGTAACCGACCATTGAAAGTTCAGTTATAACCTTTTTCCATTTCACATCCCCCCATCCCGGTATTCTGAATCGGAAAGAACGATCAAGTCTGCTCATATCACCCTGCATAAGAACCCCGCCGACGGCAAGATTATGCTCAACCAGCTCGGCATCTTTTGCATGTACATGAAAAATTCTGTCACAAAGACGATCTATAAAAATCTCCGGCTTAATGGAAAGGTAAAGGATATTGGCAGGATCCAGATTATATCCGAGCGACGGATGATCATCCACCAGCTTTATTGCCTTTTCTGCAGTATAAATATCATATATAAAGCTGTTGGGATGGGGTTCAACAGCGAATTTAACACCATATTTCTTAAACTCATCAAGGATAGGTACAAATCTTTCGGTAAACTGTTCTTCATATTCTTTCCAGCCCTGTCCGTATGGGAAAAAGAAAAATCGTCCCCAATTTTCAACGCCGGGAAAACCAACAACTACAGAAACTCCGAGGGCGTTTGCAGCCTGGGCTGTTCGGATCAGTTTTTCAGTGCCATGTTTTATTTTTTCTTCAGCCGTTCCCTTATATATAAAATCAGTATCAACTCCGGTCGGTCCCATTATTAAGAATGATTCTGTGTGATTGCTCAATGCTGATATGTCAAGACCATAACTCCCGACCATTTTTAATACCTTCTGAGCATTATTACCCTTAAGGATATCATCTATCTCAAGCTGTCCGTTTCCCTCATAAGCAGGGATTTCCAGGCTTTCATAACCGTATTCAGCTGCCAATTTTGCAACTTCTTCGAGAGGTTTTTCAGTGAAATTTGCTGTGAAAATACCTAATTTCATTTAGCTGCCTCCATAGACATATTATTAATTTTATTTCACTTGAGCATTGATCTTACAAATGCAAGGGATATCTTTAAATCTTCCTCATACTCACTTGTGTCCATTATCTCACGGTAAAGACTTACGGCTGAGCCAATTTCACCTCCCGGTTTTACAAAAGGTTCCATTGAAATAGGCTTTGTGTAATCGGCAAGTTTAAGTGTATCAAAGATAGTCTTCCAGGGCAAAAAACCCAATCCGGGCATTTTTCTATTATTTTCGCCGATATGAAAATATCGCAGTTTATTACCGGCTTTTAGAATCGGAGTTACAAATGAATCTTCTTCGATATTCATGTGGAAGGTATCAAGGTGAATCCCTACATTCGGAGAACCTACTTCATCAGCATACTGCAGCGCTTCATTACAATTATTGATCAGGTAGTTTTCAAACCTGTTGGTTACTTCCACGTTAATATAGACACCATTGTCCTCAAAAACTTTTACTGTCTCTCTCATCGAAATGATGCTGTTTTTCCAGCCACCTTTTTTTTCCTCATAACTGCTTATTTTTCCATTCCATGCACAAAATACAATTCCACTACAATCAGATATACCTGCTTGTACCATTGCAGAGGCCAATCTTTTTAGTAAGTTAATACCATTTTTTCGGATTTCCAAATCAGGTGAAGCAATGTCCTGTTTCGGAGTCAAGCCGAGACTGATAGTCAAATCGATTCCCCTCTCAGAAGCCTCATCCTTAATTATTTTTAATCCTTCATCATCCTGCGAAAGGATATAATCACTTCCAATTTCAAGCATATCAAAACCAAGCTCTTTAACTTTTTTAATTAAATTAAGTTGATCATCCAGCCAGTTGCTGACGAAACTTCCGTAATGTATCCCTATTTTATTCATTTTTTTTCTCCAATAGATAAAAAGTAATCATATATAAATTGTACACGCACACAATACTACATCTGATTTCCACCAATTCAATTTATTATCTTTTCTGAAAAGGTATTAAAATCAATCTATGTGCTGCTCAATTCTTTAATAAACTCTTCAGTATTAAGTACCCGCCCGTACTTCATGTCGATCATTCTTATTGAGTTCTTATGAAATTCATTATCGAATGTCCCCATTGCATCAGAAACTGCGAGGACTTTGAACCCCCGTTCGAAAGCGCCGGCAATTGTGTCGTCAACACAGATTGGAGTAAGGACGCCGAACACTATAAGATACTCAATATGGTTGGATTTTAGTACGGCTTCAAGGTTTGTATTATAAAAACCATTGTAACCGTATTTCTCTACTATGTGATCTTCCGGTTCAGGATAAAGCTCATCAATTATATCTGTTACTTCAACTTCTCTTTTGATGTCTTCGTAGTATCTTTTATAATTTTTCCAGGTACACTTTACTGGTGGTTTGTGCTGGGGTGACCATGTCCAGGCAAGGGTCTCTTTAGGACTTGTAATGAATTTGAGATAGATTACCGGAATACTTTTTTCTCTGCAGGCTTTTAGTATTTTTTGTGCATTTGGAATTACATCTCTGCAGGACTGTAGAGCCATAGGCGCGCCCCGGCGGACAAAATCATTCTGCATGTCGACAACCAGCACTGCCGTTTTGTTAATTTCGATTGTGTACGGAATTTTGCTTTGTTCTGGCATAGTTATACTCCTTCTCTAACAGTTATCAGTGTACAATGGAAAATTGAAAATGGAAAATGGAAAATAAAAAAAATGCAGACTAAAACGGTATTGCTTATATCCTATTGCCGCGCACTAACTAAAACAACTGACTATCCCTCCAGTATTTCCAGGATGTTTTTAACAGCCGCCCGGGCGGCCCGATCCACACTCTCTGTGGTGAAGCCTCCGATATGTGCAGTTGTAATGACTCTTTCATGCAGCAGCAGGGCGGTCAATTCAGGTGGTTCATTATCAAAGACATCCGCTGCATATCCTGAAAGTTTTCCGGATTCCAGAGCAGTCAGGAGGGCCTGGTCATCTACAAGAGCCGATCTGGCTGTGTTGATCAGGCAGCTTCCCTGTTTCATTTGTGTAATGGCTGTTCTCCCAATCAGGACTGTATTCCCTGCAGGGCAGTGAAGTGTGACTATATCACTTTCGCCGAGCAATTCCTCCATGGAACAGTATTGAACATCATCCCGGTTCTCCAGGGATTCATTTGGGTATAGATCGCAGGCAAGTATCCTCATTCCCATTCCTGTTGCCATGGAGATCACCTGTTGTCCAATCATGCCTGTACCGACAACTCCCAGGATTTTTCCCTGAATTTCCATCCCCCCGGGTCTGTCCCAATCTCCCGATTTTATGGAATTGTTAACCTGGGGAATGGAACGGACCAGGCTGAACATCAATCCGATAGTAAGCTCTGCAACTCCTCTGGAATTAGCCCCCGGGGTCATTTCCTGAGCATCCCACTCTCCTTCGGGGTTCTCCATAAGCATATATCCGTGTCCCCGGAGACAGTAATAAATCTCTGCCATATCAAGTATATTATGGAAATGCCCTTTTGTCATAAAGTATTCATTCCCCACTTTTCCCGGATAAGTAATGCTTGTCCCGTACTGGACATCAAAAGATGTCTCCGGGGAGTGCATATCATAAAACTCATACACCAGCCGGTCATCTTTCCGGATCATCTTTTCCAGTGTCTCTTTGTCACCTACCATTCCCCTTAAGTCTGAAAGCCTTCTCTGCAGAGGTTTTTTTTAGATGAGAGCCCTGTATACAGATTGAACTCTACAGTGAATGTTTTTACTTCTTTGTCATTACTCATAATCTTATCCTGTCCTTCCGGCTTAACATCATTATCTCCCCATCTGTAGGACTTATCCGCCGGATAGAAGGGGGAGCAGCAGGACAGTGTCCCCATTGCTGACAGGGGTATTCCACTTGTCCGGGTACTGGTCCCACCCTTTCCCGTTCAGTACTGTTGTTACCCCTGGACTGGGAAGAATAATGTTCCTTTTTTCCTTAAGATACCGGGCGAGATCGTGCAGCGTGCTTCCTTCCGGAAAGCTAGCAGTTTCTTGACGTCGGCCGGCCTTATCTGAAAGATTCACCAGGTATTTTATGTTGATGTTTACTTCTCTGTCCGCAATCATAGACTCGCAGTCAATTCCCTTAGACCCAGACGCTCCCTTGTCTCTTCTGTCACAACTCCGTTTCGGTCCCATCCTCCAATCCTGCTGCATACGGAAAAGATTCTGCAATTTCCCGGGAACTGGATGTGGCGATAGATTTCGGCAGCTCTGTAAGATGGACCGGAGGACTATTTAGTTAGCATTTACTAGTGTTTACAAGCGGACTAATTCTTGACAGGTGGAAATCCTATGGTATAATAATAATAAATATATTCTAAAACGATTTGGAAAACTTTAAAACGTTTTAACCGGAGGCTGATATGAGGAAGATGAAAATTGGCATTGATAATTACTGCTATCACAGATTTATGGGTGAGGTTTATCCGGAGCAGAAAAAGCCGGATAAAACAATGAGTCTGGAAGATTATCTGGACAGGGCGCATGAACTGGGTGTTGATGGAGTTTCCCTTGAATCCTGTTTCTTTCCCGGTTTTGATAAGAACTATTTGGCAGATATTAAAAAGAAACTTGATGAATATAATCTGGACAGAGTTTTTGCCTGGGGACATCCTGATGGTCTGGAAGGGGGAAAGAATACCAAAGCCTATGACGAGATGCTTGAGATGATGGAGTATGCAGCGGCTATTGGAGCTGATGTCATGAGAGTTGTAGGCAGCAGTCTGATGTTCAGATTTGAAGATCACAAACTCCAGATTGAACGATTGACCCGGATGTTTACCGATGCCATGAAGACCGCCGACAAATACGGATTAAAGCTTGCGGATGAAAACCATATAGATTTTAACGCCGACGAGATGCTTACGCTGATTAACAGTGTGAATCATGAAAATTTCGGAATTAATTTTGATACGGGAAATTTTATGCGGCTCCTTGATGATCCTGTAAAAGGGATGGAAAAACTGGCGAAGCATGTATTTGCAACCCATGTTAAGGATTTGAAGCCGGAAAAGGGGCAGGATGTGACTAATTGGCATTTCTTCGCATGTACTCCTGTAGGTGACGGCCTTGTAGATAATCAGGCGCTGGCACAGGTTCTGTATGATAACGGATTTGAAGGATTTTTGGCAGTGGAGATTGATTATCTGCATCCGGATTATAATGACGATGAAGACGCGGCAGTAGCCCAGAGTATAAAGGAACTGGACAGGATCGCAAAAAGCGTTAAATAGGGGAGTAAAATGAAAACAATGAATGTAGGTATTATCGGATATCAGTTTATGGGAAAGGCACATAGCAATGCCTGGCTAAAGGCTCCGCGTTTTTTCGATATGAATATAAAACCTGTATTAAAAACAGCTTGCGGAAGAAGGGAAAAGCCTCTGAAAGCGTTCGCGGATAACTGGGGCTGGGAAGGAATAGAGACCGACTGGAAGAGAGTTGTAGCAAGTGATGACATTGATATCATTGATATTGCGGTTCCTCAGCACCTTCATTATGAAATTGCTCTTGCGGCTGCAAAAGCCGGAAAGCATATCTTTCTTGAAAAACCTATGTCCATGACTTTGGAGCAGGCCCGGGAAATGGCTGCTGCAGCTGAAAAAGCGGGGGTAACTCACTATATAAATCATAATTACCGTCGCTGTCCGGCTGTTCGTCTGGCAAAAAAGTTGATTGACGAAGGGAAGATCGGTGACATTTATCACTGGAGGGGAGCTTATCTGCAGGATTGGATTACCGATCCCCGGTTTCCTCTTACATGGCATCTTCAGAAAGACAAGGCCGGATCCGGTCCTCATGGAGATTTAAATTCCCATAGTGTCGATCTTGCCCACTATCTGGTAGGAGACATAGCTCAGGTTACAGCAATGACAACTCAGTTTATATCTGAACGGCCCCTGCCGGATGCAGATGCGGCTACCTTTAAGGGCGGTACCAGCGGAGCAGGAATGGGGAAAGTAACTGTTGAAGATGCATCTTTTATGACAGTTATGTTCAAAAACGGTGCATTGGGATCCTTTGAAGCTTCCCGTTTTGCTACCGGAAGAAAGAATTATAATTCATTTGAAATATACGGCAGCAGGGGATCTCTGATATTTAATTTTGAGCGCATGAATGAGCTTCAGTATTTTTCAAAAGATGATCCGGATTATGCCCGGGGTTTTCGAACAATTCTGGCAACAGAAGGGGTTCATGACTATATTGCAAACTGGTGGCCTCCGGGGCATATAATCGGATATGAACATGAGTTCGTTCACGCCGTGGTAGATTTTATGGCCGCAGTCGATAAGGGCGACGGTATTGCTCCGGATTTTAACGATGGAGTAAAAGTGATGGAAGTTCTACAGGCTGCTCTGGATTCAGCCTCCAGTGGTCGAATGGTTACACTATAGGTGTACTGAAGAAAGGCTGTTAATTTCCACATGACTGTTATATGGTCTGAATAATTTATTCAAAATTAAGCGGGGAAATTATTAACAAGGAAGGATGGGTAATGAAAGCGATACTGTTGCCTCTGTATTTTAAAGAAGAAAGAACTGAAAAATTTGATAAGCAGCTTAAGAATCTAAAGGGCTTGCTGGGAAATGAGGCGGTATTTCTTAAATCGGCTGCTCTTGGAAACCCTCTTTCGGAATGTGATGCTGTTGTATTTCCGGAGATTCTCGGAGAGGCATACAGAAATGCTGAAGCTTTCGCGGCAATTGATAAACCCATTCTGTTGATAACTTCAGAATTCGCCACAGTTTCCATGTGGGACTGGGAAATTTCGAATTTTCTGAAGGCAAAAGATGTAGAGACAATAAAGCCCTGTAATCTTGATCAGGCGAGAATGGTCTGCCGTATGCTGGCAAACAAGCGGAAAATGTCCGAATCAAAATTCCTTATTTTTCAGGATAATCCCGGAGAAGGTTTTCAGCCTTCTATTTTTAAATCCTTCTACTGGTGGGAGGATGAATGTATGATAGGCATCAAAGATAAATTAGGCATTAATATTGAAAGAAGAAGTCTGGAGGACCTGGGTCAGAAAGCGGATAAGTATACTGATTCGGATGCCAGAGTGCAGTGGAAAAAATGGGATTATCCGGTATCATCGGGATTTACGGAAACTATGGCCTTGAATGCTGTAAAACTTTACATGGCCCTGGAAAATGAAATTGATTCCGATTCAATTATTGGAATGGGAACCAACTGTCTGAACGAATCCCATTACTGTCAATCCACCCCCTGTCTTGCATGGGACAGACTTTTGGAAGAGAAGGGTATGTTATGGGCCTGTGAAGGAGATACTGTGTCTCTGGCCACCAAGATTTTGCTGTATGAAAGCTTTAAAAAACCATTGATGATGACAAATATCTATCCATTTCTTATGGGTCAGGCAGCGTTAAAGCATGAAAAAATACCTGATTTTCCCAAAATGGACGAAAACCCGGATAATTATATCCTTTTGGCTCATTGTGGTTATTTTGGTTTGCTGCCGAGATCTTTCAGTTCCAATTGGACTGTAAGAGGACCGGTATTGGAAATTGTAAATGAGAATGCCCATGTTTTTGACGCCAGGATGAAAGAGGGCCCGGTGACAATTTCCAAACTGGATGCATCCCTGAAAAAAATTATGTCAGTTAAAGCTGATCTTAAAAGGTATGTTCAGTACGATAATACTTCTGACTGCCGTAATGGGGCTGTTATTGAGGTTTCAGACGGCAAACGATTTTTAGACAGAGTATATTCCCACCATATTATTCTTGTAGAAGGTGATATCTCGGAAGATCTTAAAGTTCTGGGCAAGATAATGAACCTGCAAGTGGATGAATTTTGATTCACACCGGATATATATTATCTTAAGCATATTACTGGTATTGTTAGAAATGATAAAATATGATAATATATACTAACAAAAAATATAAAAACATAATGAATGGAGATTGATATGAGCGTTTTCGAAAGACTGGCAGAAGAAAAGATTGTTCCTGTTATAAAGCTTAAAACTCCTGATTTTGCTGTACCTTTAGCAGGAGCACTGACAGCAGGCGGTATCAATGTAGCAGAGGTAACCTTTAGAACTGACGCGGCTGCCGAATCTATAAAAAGAATCAGAAAAGAGTTTCCTGAAATGCTTGTGGGTGCAGGTACCGTTCTGACTCTGGAAAATGCAAAAAAGGCCGAAGATGCCGGTGCTGCGTTTATAGTGGCTCCGGGTTTTAATCCCAGTATTGTGGAATTCTGTCTGAGCAGGAATATTTCTGTTGTCCCGGGAGTAAACTCACCGACCCAGGTGGAACTGGCAATGGAGATGGGGCTTGAGGTCCTTAAGTTTTTCCCTGCTGAAATCTCCGGCGGTATTCCCATGCTCAAAACCCTTGGATCAGTTTACAATGTCCATTTTATGCCTACCGGTGGATTAAATGAGAATAATTTTCTTGAATATTTAAAACTGGGTAATGTATTAGCCTGCGGGGGGAGCTGGATGGTAAAAGGAGACCTGATTGAATCAGGTCGGTATGATGAAATTACCCGCCTTTCATCCAGGGTCCGCAGCCAGATCAAAAAAGTCTTTGGGTAGGAGTTGGATATGAAGGATGTCGTTAATGTCTGTGTAATAGGCAGCGGCAGAGCTGGAATGATTCATGCCCGTAATTTTGCCAGGTCAGTATCCGGTGCCTGTCTATATGCAATGGTGGATCCTGTAGAAGATGCAGCTCAGGCAGCATGCCAGGAACTGGGAATTGAAAAATATTTTCTTGATTACAGGGATGCTCTTAAAGATGATTTTGTGGATGCTGTTGTAGTGGTAACTCCCACAGTGTTTCATAAGGGTATTGTGGTAGCGGCTGCGGCAGCTGGAAAACACATTCTCTGTGAAAAGCCCATGGCCATGACAGAAGATGAGTGTGAAACCATGATTGAAGCAGCAGATACTGGAGGAGTTAAGCTGCAACTGGCTTTTATGCGGCGTTTTGATGAGAGTTTTATGCATGCGAAAGAAAGAATTGATGCCGGAGAGATCGGCGATGTGGTGCTTGTTAAATCTCTCACTCATGGTCCAAGCATCCCTAAACCATGGATGTACGATATTAGTAAAAGTAATGGTCCCCTGGCAGAAGTCAGCAGTCATGATATTGATGCGCTACATTGGTACAGCGGCAGCTATGTGGATGAGGTATATGCTGTCGCTGGAAATTACCGTTGTCCGGAAGCTAAAGATGAGTATCCCGATTTTTATGATAATGTGATAATGAACTGCAGGCTCAAGTCGGGAACGCAAGGATTTGTTGAAGGAGCTCAGGGAGTTCTCTATGGCTATGATTCCCGGGTGGAAATTTTGGGAACAAAGGGAATAATCCATGTGGGAAAAAATCAGAATTTTTCTGTATTGACCTGTACTTCAAATGGAATAAATACTCCCTTTGTAAAAAGCTGGCAGAATCTTTTTATTGATGCCTATCGCCGGGAGGATGCTCACTTTATAGAATGTATCAGGGAAGATAAAATACCAATGGTTACAGGCCGGGATGGTCTGGAGGCTGTAAAAGTGGTTAATGCCGGAAATCTGTCAATCATTGAAAAACGACCTGTAAAACTTCAGGAGAAATAAATGAAAGCAGCCAGATTATATGGACAGGGAGATATTCGAGTAGAAGAAATCAATGTTCCCGGGATAGATGAAGATGAAGTACTGCTTAAAGTTAAAGCAGCATTTATCTGTGGAACAGATGTTAGATTTTTTAAAAATGGAAAACCAGGTATTGATTCCAATAGCCCGAGGGTGCTGGGTCATGAGTTTGCCGGAATCATAGAGAAAGTGGGAAGCAGGGTTTCCGGATATACTCCGGGGATGAGAGTTGCTGTAGCGCCCAATTATGGCTGCGGTGTCTGTGATATTTGTATTGGCGGCAATACCCAGATGTGCGGTGATGCCCTTGCGTTGGGGGTAAGCGTGGACGGCGGCTTTGCGGAATATGTAAAAATTCCTGCTCAGGCGGTCCGTCAGGGGAATATTACACCCATTGGTGACGATACAAGTTTTGAAGAAGCGGCACTGGCCGAACCTTTATCCTGTGTTTATAATGCTTATGAGCGGATTGGAATCAAACCTGGAGACAGGGTTCTTGTTATAGGTGCCGGGCCTATCGGAATTATGCATGCAATGATAGCCGTCATGGCTGGGGCTTCCCGGGTTTTTATCAATGACTTGAGTAGTGAAAGACTGGAGTTGGCTAAGAGCCTGGTTCCATCTGTAATCCCTATAGCAGGAAGCGTGAGAGAGGAATTGGAAAAACAGACAGCAGGAAAATTAGCGGATGTGGTCATAACAGCCGCTTCAGTTAGTGCTATCCAGGAAATGGCTTTTTCCCTGGCAGGACTCAATGGTCGAATCATGTTTTTCGGAGGATTACCCAGGGGAAAATCTTTTGTTTCTCTTGATACCAATGAAATCCACTATAAACAATTGACTATCTCCGGAACAACCATGCAGAATCTTCGTCAGTATCGTGATTGTCTGAGATTGATTGAAGAGGGAATACTAAAGGTTGGGGATCTGGTTACCTCTTCCTCTTCTCTGGAAGAGATTGCTGATGTGATAACTCAAGTGGCTGCAGGAAAGGGTTTGAAGAGTGTGATAACTATATAGGGGGCACCATGGCTGATTCATATTTACTGGGAGTGGATATAGGAACTCAGGGAGTTAAATGCTCACTCTTTGATTTGAATGGAACCAGCCAGGGAAACTCCTATATACCATCGAATCTAATTCAGCCTGAACCGGGAGTTACGGAAGAGGATGCAGACTTTCAGGTTGAATCGGTTTGTATGGCTATAGCTGATTGTATCAATGAAAGCGACGTGGATTCTTCAAAAATACTGTCTCTTGCAATCGATGGTCAGATGGCAGGTATAATAGGAGTAGGTGAAAATGGCCGGGCAGTCACACCCTATGATTCCTGGCTTGATACCCGCTGTACACCTTATATAGACCTGATGAAACAAACAGCGGGACGGGAGATAATGGAAAAAACGGGGAATTCACCCAGTTTTAATCATGGCCCGAAAAAACTCTGGTGGCAGCACGAACGTCCGGAAATTTTTAAAAAAATCCACAAATTCGTTCAACCCGGAGGATATGCTGCACTGCGTTTATGTGGTCTTTCCGGAGATCAGTCCTTTATTGATAACACCTACCTTCATTTTTCCGGGTTTGCAGATAATCGTGAATCCTGTTGGGATGCTCATCTTATTTCTCTCTTCGGAATGGATAGAAACAAACTTCCGGAGATTGTCCGGCCGACTGATATTATGGGAGAGATGACTCCTGAAATGGCTAAAAAATGTGGTTTGTCGAATCCAATTCCTGTGGCTGCTGGCTGTGGTGATACTGCAGCTTCATTCCTATCCTGCGGTGCGACTATGCCCGGCATTTGTGTTGATGTAGCGGGAACTGCCAGTGTTTTTGCTGCTACGACAGACAGCTTTTGTGCAGATCTTGCAACACTGGTATTGGGATGCGGAGCATCGGTTATAGAAGGCTTATGGCACCCTTATGCCTATATCAATGGCGGAGGAATGAATCTCGAATGGTATGTACGGGAAATCCTGGGTAGAGACCCGGAGGATCCAAATAGATTTAAAGGACTGTCAGGTGATCTCTCTTATATTTCTGATTCTAATCCTATTTTTATTCCGCATATGGCTGGTAGGGTTTCTCCCAGTCAACCGTCTCTTCGTGGGACTTTTGCGGGTTTGGAATGGAAACACGATAATAAAGCATTATTCATGGCTATCATGGAAAGTGTAGCCCTGGAATACGGGATCTACAGGCAGTCACTTTTAGAGATGCTTCCGGATCTGGTTCTCCGGGAGATGCGGATCACAGGAGGAGGTGATGCTGATTTAGTATGGAAACAGATGAAGGCAGGAGTCCTTCAGATTCCTGTTACCTCAATATCAAAAAATCAGGGAGCTCCACTAGGTTCAGCCATAATTGCAGGATGTTCTGTAGGGGTATTTAATAATCCTGCTGAGGCAGCGGAAACATGGATTGGAACCGGAGATTCTGTTGTCTGCCCGGAAGAATTCTGGAACTACTTCTCATCCCGGACAGATGAGTATAAACGGCTTTTGAAGGTTATGAATTCGTACTATGAGGGTAAAAGTGAATGATCAGACCTGTAAAGCAGCTTTCTGTGAAAAACGATAATAATTATAGATACAGAGAATTCACAGATTCGGGAATTGGACTGTGGTGGTTGGGACAGGCAGGATTTATCTTGCGGTTTCAGAAAATAACACTCCTTTTGGATCCGTATCTCTCAGATGTGCTGGCAATAAAATACAAAGGGAAAAAATATCCCCATACAAGGATGATCAACCCTCCGGTAGCGCCGGTAAGTCTTACTGATATAGATTATTTTATCTTTACCCATTCCCATTCTGATCATATGGATCCCGGTTTGATCCCGGTGATTCGGCGAAATAACCCCGATTGTCTGTTCATTCTTCCTGAGGCTTCGATAGATATTGGGCTGGAGAGAGGTATCCCAAAAAACAAAATGATATGTATGGATGATGGGAAAAAGGCTTTACTAAAGGAGAATATCTCCATACATGGAGTTGCTTCTGCTCATGAAGAACTTGATGTGGACTCACAGGGGCACAGCCTTTACCTGGGCTATGTAATAAATTTTAGTGAACTAACGGTGTATCATTCCGGTGACTGTATTCCTTATCCAGGACTGGAAGAAAAACTGGAACCTTATAGGATTGATCTGTCTTTACTACCTGTAAACGGCAGGAGTAATCGATTAGGCCGTGATGGGATTTCAGGTAACTTTAATTTTTCTGAGGCCCTGAACCTTGTGGAGGAGTTGCAAATTCCCTTTATGATTCCCCATCATTATGGTATGTTTGATTTCAACACCGTTGATGTGGATGATTTGAAAAAAATAATTAAGGAACAAAATCTGGAGAACAGGATTTTTCCTGCAAAACTGAATTTGTTTTATCAATTGGAAGGTTTATATGAGTGATTCAGTAAAAGATGAGGAAAAGATTCTTTTTGCAGAAGAGAGAAAACGAAAACTTGTTGAGTATATTAATGAGAAACGCAGGGTCACCGTTCCTCAGTTATGTCAGGACTTTTCCGTTTCCAGCGCGACGATTCGAAATGATCTTCGGGATCTTGATGAGGTGGGATTGATTACGCGCACTCATGGTGGAGCCATAAAAAAATCCAGGACTGGCCATGAATCTATAATTGATAACCGTGTTTCCGAAAATGAAGAAAAGAAGATAATCGCACATGCTGCATTAAGCTGTATTGACGATGGAGATACTATTATTCTGGATACGGGTACGACAATTATGGCACTTGCACGACTTTTGGGAAATAAAAAGAATATAACTGTTATAACAAATGATTTAAATATAGCGACATTTCTTGAAATTGTTGATGATCTGGAAGTTATAGTCATTGGAGGGGTCCTCCGAAAGGGATTTCATTGTACAGTTGATCATGGAATGGTTTCTTTACTAAGCATGATTTCGGTAGACAAGGCTTTCATGGGTGCCAATTCATTTTCCCTTGCCAGAGGGGCCAGCACTCCTGATATTGCTCAGGCAGGGATAAAACAGCAGATGATTTCCAGTGCATCCAAGGTGATTGTTCTGTGTGATCACAGTAAACTGGAAACGAATTCGTTAATGATATTTGCATCTGTTGATGATGTCGATCTTCTGATTACAGATTGCATATCTCCCGAATTTAGACATCAATATAAAGAAGCTGATATTGAAGTTCTCAGTAAACAGTAAACAGCTAAATGATAACACCCGGTCTGAGCATGGTTGCATTTTTTGTTCCGCATTCGATCCCAAATCGGACGGCCTTATCCAGATCCGCTCCCAGATTGAGTTTATATGCGAGTCCGGCAGTAACAGCATCTCCGCAGCCTATGGTGTTGATCGGTTTAACCGGACGGATTTCCTCCTCTTTTATTGCAGCGTCACTATCAATATAGAGTACAGGCATTGCACCCCGTGTCAGGATGGTTCTAATGCCGTACACACTTAATAGTTCTCTCATTTTCTCTTTAACCATTATTTTTAATCCAGGATTTTCTTCATGTTCTCCGATCGAAAAATCTGGGAAAAAGGTAGAAACGAACTCCGGAAAATTGATCTTAATGATATCCGGTTTATGGGGAATCGAATTTAAAAGGTCCTTCCCTCTGTAGTCTAATATAACAGTTTTTCCTGCGGCCTTCGCAAGTTTTACCATCTTAGGGAAAACAGAATCTCCATATCCGGAGGCCTTGGAACCGGCGAGTATTACATTTTCTGTTTTTATTAGCAGCTCATTGTACAGCTCCATTATCTCGTTCTCTGTTCCTTCATCTATACATGGTGATTCTTCCACTATCTCAGTAACTGTACCATTACTTTTGTTTATCAGAGTCGTGCAGGTTCTCATGTATGAAGTATTTTGGGCAGTAACCAGAAAGAGGTTATCTCTATCTGTTAATTCTATGTAAAACTCACCCTTATCACCGGATTGTGTCAGATGTATTGCATCTACACCTAGTTGCTTCAAAATTCTAGTTGTATTTACACCCTTACCAGCGGCATCTGTTCTGTATTCTGAGGATCTATTCACCTCATTTTCGTTTAGTTCGTCCAGAATAATGGTTTTTTGAATTGTCGGGTTTAGACAGACTACAAGAAAATTAAATTTCATTTCAACCTCATGAGTGTTTAATTTGCATTACCGGATTCAGACAAACAGTAATGAATGTACTTCTTTTATTGTTGTGAAAGTACAGCTAAATTACATATGCATATTTTAACACAATTCAGAAGCCGGATAATAGTCAATCTATAAAAAAACAAACATCTATGTAGAGTATTTGGATTTATCGAGGGTGATAAGTGACAAGGAAACTACTGGTGAAATTGGGTTTAAACTGATAGAATCGGATTATTAGATGATTATACCTATGAAGATTTCTGTAAAACAAAATAATAGAAAGATTATACTCGATCTGTTCCGTAAATCGGGGATTCTGTCTGTAGGTGATTTAGCTGAGAAAACCAGAATCAGTAAGCCCACAGTTCATAAAATTATTAGTTTTTTTGAAGAAAAAGGGATGCTCGTTCTTGAAAGGAAAGGAGCATCCACTGATGAGGGGGGGAAACGTCCTAACCTATACAGGTTTTCTCCTGATTTTGGCCGTATCATCAGTCTTCATGTAGGCCCGGATTTTATCTATTCTGCTATCTCCAACATGCAGGCTGACATTATTCATTCTCATCATTTTGAGATAGGGGGAATGGATTCTGACTGGGTTCTGAATGAGCTTGGACGAATTATTCTGGAATTTATCAGACATGAAGCAATTGAGAATAGTCACCTTGTCTCAATTGCCGTTGCTTTACCAGGTATTGTTGATCCTAAAAAAGGCATATCAGTTTTTACACCGCATTATGTAAACTGGGGGAATAATATTCCATTTATGACTGAACTTAGGAAAAGGACCGGTTTAAATGTACCCATCTATATAGATTGTACAAATCGGTTTCAGGCTGTGGCGGAAAAAGAAAAGGGTGTTGCCAAAGATTCCAATAATTTCATCATTCTGGATGCTATGAAAGAAGGAATCGGCTCCGGTGTTTTCGTTAATGGAACTCTCCGGCATGGTAGCCACAACCTTTCCGGGGAAGTAGGGCACATGGTTCTGGAGCCAAACAATGGACCTAAATGTATATGTGGTGGGAATGGCTGTTTTGAAAGGATGGTATCGTTTAAACGGATTCAGGAACTTGTCGCTACTGGAAAACAAACAAATCCCGGTTCTATGATTTTTGACGGGCATATTCAGGAGCAGGTCGAACTAAATGCAATCTATATAGCTGCAAAGAAAAATGACCCTCTTGCCAGGGAGATAATTAATGACATTTGCAAGTGGTTTGCTCAAGGGATAAACAATATTATTATGGTGAATGATCCTGAATTAGTTGTGTTACAGGGAGTTTACAACCTGGGTGGTGAGTCGTTTCTCCAGTGTTTGAAAGAGAAAATCAATACGATATCTCTTCCCTATATTAACCGCAAGGTGGAAATACTTTTTTCTTGTTTTGGATTGGAACGGGGAGTTGTTGGCGGTGCCTGTTATTGTTTCCGGAAGTACTTTGAGGATCCTTTTGTTTATAAGTAGCGTTTTTTCTTAATAAAAAAATAATTAAATAAACAAGATATATAATTAGAAATAATAAGGCTGATAATATAAGTAGCATATTCAAAAGGACATGTAAACATTTATATAGTAAGGAAATAAAATTGACTACAGTAATATGAAAAAGAAAAATCAGTTAGAAAAATAATTTAAAAAACAAATTGACAAACTAATAATCTATGTTACACTAAATTCAATAATTACAGATAAGGCAGAGATAGGTGAAGCAAAAAAAATCGGCAAAACATAATAACCGCCAACTATTTCTCGCCTATACGAGGTCTTCAGGTATAATCTATATCTCTAATATTTCTGAGCAGGTAGGAATAAGTAAGCCGACAGTTCAGAAGGTTGTTGATTATTATGCTTCTATAGGGCTGATTATAAGTGCAGGAAAGGGAAATTCCACAGATGAAGGAGGCAAGAAACCTGCTCTTTTTCAGTTTAATCGAAATTATGGTTATATTATTGCTATTCATATAGGACCGGACTTTGTTTATTCAGCCGTACTGGATCTAAGTGCAGAGATTGTTCATTCAAATTTGATAACAATTCCGAAGCTTTCCAGGGATGACATTACCAGTATGCTGAAAGAGACGGCTGAGAATTTTCAGTCTCTGGAATGGAGCAGAGGCAAAAAGCTCATCAATGTAGTTATTGCTTTACCCGGTGTAGTGGACTCTGAAACCGGTATTTCAGTTTATTCTCCTCATTATCCTGACTGGGGAGAAAAATGGCCAATCAGGGAAGATTTTATTGAGGCCGCAGGCCTGGATGTCCCTGTATATGTTGATTGTGTTAACAGATATCAGGCCTTCGCAGAGAAAGAGAAGGGTCTGGCCAGGGATTTTGATAATTTTTTAATGATTGATGCCATGGATGAAGGTGT
>SDBV01001709.1_pt1 | contig 32891 bp, 27 predicted proteins | sample 2277081 | NCBI WGS metagenome assembly SDBV01 (sample SAMN10402039, study PRJNA504765) | marine sediment metagenome | isolation source: marine sediment core GS10_PC15, 223 cmbsf | place: Arctic Ocean: Southern Knipovich Ridge | collected 2010 | reverse complement strand
TATTGACGGTGCGCATATCCGGACGCTGCTGCTTACGTTCTTCTTCAGGCAGATGCCGCAGTTGTTCGAGAAGGAAATGATCTACATCGCCCAGCCGCCTTTGTACGAGATAAAACTAAAAGGAAAAAAGAAAAGCGAGTATGTGCTTAACGAAAACCAGATGCGAAAACGCATGGAGGCCCGCGGTCTTGACGGAACCAGGCTGCTTGTCAAAGATAACGGTAAAACAGTAAGCGACTTTGACGGCGACAAGCTGGCGGCGCTTATAAAAATGTTAAACGATGCAGAGCGCATCAAAGGCGTTATCGAGAGGCGGGGTATTATTTTCCGCACGTTCCTCGAGAAACATTATGATGGCCGGCGGCTGCCGGTTTTTTATGTTCGTGTCGGCGGAGAGAACGAGTATTACCATGAAAAAGCCGAGCACGAAAAACGTATCGAAGAGTTGCAGACTAAATTCGAGGCGGAAAACACCGAAGAGAAACCGGCAAACGTCAATGGCAAAATTTTGGCCGACGAACTGCACGAGGTAGTAAGACTAAATGAGATCGATAGAAAGCTGAAGAACGATTACGGTTTGGATATGCGGGACTTTTTGTTGAAGGTTGACAGGGCGGTTTCGGGCGAGGCGCTGCCTACGAAATTCGAGGTTGTCAGCGGCGAAGACGTATATAAGGTTGCGTCGCTTGGGGGGATATGTAACTCGATACGGCAGATCGGCGGAAAAGGGGTTGAGATCAAGCGATTCAAAGGTCTTGGCGAGATGAATTCGGATCAACTTTGGGATACAACGATGGACCCTGAAAGCAGGACGCTTTTGCAGGTAAAGGTCGAGGACGCCGGCGAAGCGGACCGGCTGTTTAGCATCTTGATGGGTGACGATGTCGAGAAACGCCGGAATTTTATCAAGGATCACGCTCTTGAAGTTCAGAATCTCGATGTGTAGTGGATAAAGAAATTTTTTGCTTGCTAAATGGCCCGTCAATGGGGAAAATAATCTTGCCGGCTTTGTGGCCAGGCAAACATGAGGTTAAAAAGGATTTTAAACTTCCGTCAGGGAGGCAAAGATTATGGGAAACATCTTAAAAATAACAATTCTACTATCGGTTTGTGCGGTAATGATCGGCGGCTGTGAGGCCGTAAAGAAAACAAGCGACAAAGTGGTCTCAGCGGTTACCCGTGTTTTCAAGAAGGAAAAAACTGGCGAAGAAAAGATCGAGATCGTCACTGCAAATCAGGAGAAGTCGAAGCTGCTAAGCAAGATCGAGCGGAAGTATGAAAGCCCGGAGGCACATTACAGGCTTGGCAAGCTTTATCTTGCCGACGCTCTTTGGAACAAGGCCGAGTGGGAATTTAATGTTGCTTTGGGTTTCGACCCGATCCACTATCGATCGCAGGCGGCACTTATCAAGACGCTGATAGTATCCGGTAACAAGCAGCGTGCGACGTTTGCCACGGAGATGTATATGAATCAGGCCGCGACCAGCGCGGAAAGATCGCTGCTGCTTGGGCAGGCGTTTCAAAAGGAAAATCTCGACGACCAGGCACTTGCGTGTTATCAGCAGGCGCTTGGGCTTGCACCGAGTTCGGCGGCGCTTTATCGCCAGGTCGGGTATTATTATTTGAGCAAGGGCGATAGGATTCGCGCCGAAGAGAACTTGCGGCGGAGCTTCCAGCTTGATCCGTATCAGGCCGAAGTGGCTGGTGAGCTTGGCAGGCTTGGCGTTATTGTTCAGATACCACGAAAGACCCAGAAGGACACAAAAGCGCTGGATAAGCTTTTGAACAAGTAAAGAGTAATCCGATTTTTTTAAAAAAGTGCACCGTTTCTGCACCATTTCTGCACCGGTTTTAAATTACAATCCTTGATATTGGGGTTAAAACCCAGTTTTTAGAAATTATTAGGAAAAAACAGATTTTCGTGTTGACAACTTCTACAAATGTAGTAGTATTCTTCTAGGTATGTAGTAGATGAGTTTTTCTAAGGGGTATAACATGAAGCTGACAGAAACGGAATGGCAGGTTATGAATGTTTTGTGGGCGCGGTATCCAACGACGGCCCGCGGGGTCTCTGAGCGTCTGCCCGAGAGAATTAACTGGGCGTATACGACGCTTAAAACTCTGCTTAGCCGGCTGGTGGAAAAAGGTGCGGTCAAGGAGGGTAAAAAAGGCAACACTAGTGTTTACGAACCTATCCTGACGCGTGAAAATGCGCAGCGTAATGCGCTAAAAACTCTTGCGAATCAGGCGTTTGACGGAGCGTTCGGGCCGTTGATGCATTTTTTGGTAGAGGACCAGAACCTTTCGGGGGATCAGCGGGACGAACTGCTTGAGATCCTTAATAAGGATAACGAAGGGGGGAAGAAATGATAGAGATACTGAACAGCTTTGCGGATAAATGGTTCGGGTGGGAAGTTAGCGTTCTTTGGCAGGCGAGCTTGCTGATAGCGATAGTGTGGTCGGTCGATCTGGCGATACGGAAATGGGCGTGGCCGCAGGTGCGGTATGCGCTGTGGCTGTTGGTGCTGGTAAAGCTTATCGCTCCGCCGACGCTGACGTCGCCTGCGAGCATCGTATCGTCGATCATGGCGTTTACGGAAAAAAAGGTTGCAGTCCAGATCACCGCTCCGCAGGAGATCGTTAGTGCGCCGGTAACAACAATAAACACTCCTGCTGAATACACCCCCCAGCTAAGTGCGCCGGTACCTGCTGTCGCTATGGATTTGCCGCCGGCTATTGCGGCAGTTCCGAGTTTGTCGTGGAAGGTTTATGCGATGTTTGTATGGGCGGGCGGGGCTGTATTTTTGGCAGGGTGGCTGGCTCTTCGGTTACGAAGCATGCGTCGGGAGCATTTTGACAGCGGGCATCAGGAGCTGGGGGAGCAATTTTTTGAGACGCTTGAAGCGGCAGCGGTACGATTAAATCTAAAACGGCTGCCGCAGGTGATATTGACAGATAAGGTTAGTTGCCCCGCGGTGTTCGGATTGCGCAAGCCTGTATTGCTTATGCCGGCTGCGAAGCTCAGGGAGCTTACGCACGAGGACACCGAGCATATCCTGCTGCACGAGCTTGCGCATATTAAACGCGGCGACCTTTTTATTCACGCGGCGTATATGGTTTTGCAGATCGTGTATTGGTTTAACCCGCTATTGTGGATCACACGAAAACACTTGCAGAATTTGCGTGAGCTTTGCTGCGATGCGACGGTTGCAAGGGTTTTGAAAGATAAGACTTATCGGTACCGCGAGACGCTTTTAGAAACTGCGCGTCAGTTGTTAGCAGAACCCGTCGATCCGGGCTTGGGATTACTTGGTTTGTTTGAAAACTCAAACTGGCTTGTGGACAGATTAAAATGGCTGGAAAAGAAAACATGGAAGAACGCCGGCGTACGGATGACGACGATATTTATTATTGTCTGCCTGATGGCGACGACGGTATTGCCGATGGCGAAACGGTTACCGGAGAAAACTAACGGCAAGTTCGTAAAGGAAGTTAACGGCTGTAAGATAGAGCTCCTTGGGATAAACGTTCTTGACGGCGGACCAAATTCGTGGTGGCTGCCCGATGGCAGCAAGAGTGAATGTAAAATAGAAACCAAGGATGCAAATAATTATTCTGCTAAGTATCCGGGTTATCAGATCGCTATTAAAATAGACAGCATAACTGGTTTTGATGGAATTCGCATGAATGTAAAGGGGCAGAATCAGCAAAGTATGTTGGAGATAAAACCCCAGCCCAAAGGAGTTTTTGCTTATCGTTCACATATCAAGCCGCGTTATAAGAAGACTAATATTAAAGTCGGTGTTTTAGCGGGTCAGTGGAAAACGATCGCTACCCACAATGGCTACGGGACTACGAATAGAAAAGTGGGGAGAAAAAAAGTTTTGTATTCGCCTTCCATACAAGGCGATGGCGGTAAGGTATTCATCACGATAAGCGACGATCTGGGCTATGGTCCTGGTAAGCGTGTTGTTGCTGTCGACAAACAGGGCAAGGAACATATCGGGAGACGAACCGCCGGGCTTTCGGTTGACGGCCTGCATCAGCATACCCATGAATTTGCGGGCACCACCCGTGATAGTATCAAGGAATTCCAATTCCAAACACAGGATTATCAATGGGTCGAGTTTAAGGGCGTTTCTCTTCGGCCGGGGTTTGTAACAGAAGTTCAGGCTGAGGTTGCAGTCGTGGTGAATGACGAAAAAGAACTTGCCGCAAAGGACACAGAAAAATCTGACTTTAAAGCTACTTTGGCGAATGGCGTTACGGTTGAGCTGGTTGGGGTTTGTGGGCATCAGAGTGATGGCAAAAGGTGGTGGAAACCTGACGGGAGTGCGTTTGAACAGGTACCCTGGGTAGTTGAAACAGGAGAAGGCCAATACGGACTTATAGTTCGCCTTGGCGGAGATTTTGATTTGGAACAGAGATTGGGCGATGAGCCAACGTGTTTTCCTGAAGCAGGTACGTGGTATCGGCTTTGGGTAGATGATAAATCGGGTAATCGGATAAATGATTTGCTTGCCATTGTTGCACAGGCTAAACCCGAACAAACTACCACGTCGTTACGAGTGGGTTTTGAGACTGATGATTGGAAACGGGCTGATGAGGAAGTTATAACAACAACTCGTAGATTTGAAAGGGACAATGTTGCGTATATATCAGTCGTTTATAAGACAGCGGATGGGTTACGCATTCAAGCGGTTGATGTCGATGGGGAAATTCAAATAGGGAATATAAGTTCGATCTTTCCCGGGCCTGGAATGGATGCCTGGCATGGTTCCCACCGAACATATAAGTTCGATATGCCTTTAACTAAGATCAAAGAGTTTCAGTTTTTGACATCCCCTCGTCAATGGGTTAAGTTTAAGGGCGTTTCTCTTCGGCCGGGGTTTGTAACAGAAGTTCAGGTTGAGGTTGCAGCCGTGGTGAATGACGAAAAAGAACTTGCCACAAAGGACACAGTTGTTATAGCCGAGAACTTCACAGCCGACCTTCCGCTATCCGGAAAGATCGAGCTGGTATCGGTAAGTGAGTTTGTTGGCCAGGAAAAGAAGTGCTGGGTACCGGACGGGTCCGAGCTGGAAAAGCCGATATACCCCGATTATTATGCCAAAGAATATCGTCGTAGTGATGGTAAAAGAGTACAAGAGTCACCTTACAGGCAAACCGGGTTTGTGTTCCGAAGCTCAAAAAAAGCAGTTTTTAGAATAGAAAACATTGAAGGCGTAGAAGATTTCAAAAGTGATTGGCGGCGTAGTTCTGGCTTTATTAATAAAGATGGGCAACACATACCGGACGAACGGTATTATAATTGTTATGGCAAATTCGACAGGACCGAGCCTACATCCATACGAGTTCGCTTACAGCCGGACACGTGGGTCTCCAGGGCATCGTATGACGGCAAGTATGTCATCGGCAGGGTTGACCCGAAGATCAAATTTATTGAATCTTATAACATCGCAGGCGGCGCAAAGATCGTTTTCAAATCGGACTATACAGATGTCGATACCAAAGTCTATGCCTACTATTATTTGGATGAAGATCTTAATAAGAACTGGAGAAGAGCGCGAACAGCATATAGTTATGCCAGAAACGCAACTTCCGTTAAAGGCGAGAAAGTTGTTGTTGCCGATTTCGATGTAAAACTTGAAAACATAAAAGAGTTCAAAGTTTCTACCAGGCAGAAGGATTACGAATATGTCGAATTCAAAAACATTGCGTTAAAGCCGAGGGCAGAAAAAACAAAGGCTCAAATTCTCTATGATAAAGCTGAGGAGATATTCCATGCTAATACCTCTGCTGAAGATGATGTTAAAAAGCTGAGAATGCCTGAGGCGCTTAAGCTGTACCGGGAAGCTTATGAAAATACGCCTTCTGATTCGGATCTTGCTCCCTGGGCAATGAAGATGATCGGTTTGTGCTATAATCATATGGGTGACCGCGAGGCTGAAATAGAGGCTTACGAAAGAGCTATCGAGACCTTTCCCGATCAGCATCCTGATACCTATTATTATCTTGGCTTCGCTTATAAAAGAGTTGGCCGGCCAAAAGAAGCGATTATTGCCTTTAGAAAATGCAGGTCTATTTGCACTGACCGAGGTGAAAATTCGTTTCCTTACTCTACTGCTTATTATGATTTGAAGAAAATGGGGTTCAAGCATTGGCAAGTTGTAGAAATCGATGCAGCTAAAGAGAGCGAGCTTGAGGGTGTTGTATTAAAGGCGTTGGCCAGAGCCGAACTGCAGGGCGAGGAGGAAAAAGGAAATGTTATTCGTTACGGCGATGTAGTGGAAATATTAGTATTTGAATTATTGAAAGAAGGTGAGAACGCCGTTATGAAACGTCAGGTTTCTGAGGATGGATTCATTTCGTTGCATGGATCATTGAAGCCAGTTAAAGTTGAGGGGCTGAGCATCGATGAACTTCGCGAGGTAATCACACAGCGTTATAAAAATGAAAACATCTTAAGTGATCCATTTGTTGAGATTATCAGTCATGGAAAAGAATCCGAAGTGCAGGTTGAAGGGAAAAAGCCAGAGGTTGTGTCTGTTAATCCTCCATCTGGTTCTAAGATGTCATTGATATCGGAAATAGAAGTTGTCTTTAATCAGCCTATGATACCTGATCTTGGTAAAATAGTTGACACTACTAAAGGCAAACCGCAAAGCCGTTCGATATTTGCCAAAGTTAAAGCTTTGTACAATAATATTACATATGACCCCGAGCAACATAGATTCACGATCCCCTTAATATTGCCTCCTGATTTAGAAGGTTCGTTTGAACTACAGGAATTCAGGACCACGGATGGCGTTAAGATAGAACCTGTTGTGTTTAACTATTCAACGGGCAGAGGAATTTATTCCGCCCAATTCCAAAATAGTTTTAAGGAATCAAAACAATCCAATGAACTTAGAGATGTGCTTAATAAAGTGAAAGAGGCACGCCTGGCGATCACTTCGTTATCCGAAACTATTAATACAACTCATAAGACGGGAAGCGGTGGTGAGGTTTCCAAATCGACCTTCAAGTTCCAGGGGCAAGATCAGTTCTATGTCGATATCAGTGAAATAATGGACGTGCCGTTCTATATAGGTAGCGATGGGAAAGATTGCTGGCATTATAACGGACGAAAAGGAAAGGAGAAATTGGTAACGTCCTCTTTCGATGAAGTCGCTGAAAAAAATATTCTTATCAGCGATCCGTTCGGAGTTGCCCAAAAAGGAGTTTCTGAAACCATCGAACAACTCAATATCGAGTATCTGGGGACAAACCTCTATCAAGACCGCAAACATTATATCATCAGGTCGTGGTCGGATAATCTACATGAAGACTTTATATGGGCAAGTGCACAAGTGGCATGGATCGATGCCGAGACGTATATGATCTCTCAGATGATAAAGGACTCCGGCAGTTCAATTCTGTCTCATCAATTTATTTATGAAGACATTAACCAACCGATCGCCGATTCGGAATTTAGCCCCAGGCATATAACGGATGCAGAGCGGTCGGCTCCTCGAGAATTGGATGAAGGGCATGATACCAGAATTCTTAACGTTATAGATGCCAGCAATGGCAGGATGAGTGTACGCTGGGGCGAACAAGGCTCCGGCGGCCAAATAAGCAGTGGTCTTAATTAACTACAAGAATGGCTTTGAGTTGTGGCGAAATTTATTGCATGGGAGGCGGCTGTGTTGTATGTTAGCGTAATTGTGGAAATGTATTATGCGAATTGATGTTTTAACATTATTTCCTGAGATGTTTGAAGGGCCGATGGGTCATTCGATCCCGGCACGCGCACAGGACAAAGGGCTCGTTGAGATCGTTTGCACCAACTTTCGTGATTTTGGCGAAGGCAACTACAAAAAGGTTGACGATACGCCGTACGGCGGAGGGGCCGGGATGGTCATAAAGCCGGAGCCGATCTTCGCCTGCTGCGAACATGTAGAAAAGCTGTCGCCGATAAAGCCAAAGACGATCATTCTTACGCCGCAAGGTAAAAAGCTCGACCAGCAGACCGTCATCCGTCTAAGCGGCGAAAAACGCCTCATTCTCATCTGCGGCAGATACGAAGGCTTCGACGAACGCATCCGCGAAGGACTGGACGCCGAGCAAATATCCATCGGCGATTACATCCTAAGCGGCGGCGAACTCGGCGCGATGGTCCTGATAGATGCGATAGTTCGGCTGTTGGATGGAGCGCTGGGCGATGAGGACTCGGCCAGGGACGATTCGTTCAGCGATGGGCTGCTCGAATACCCGCAATACACTCGGCCAGAGGACTTTCGAGGGATGAAAGTGCCGGAGGTTCTGCTAAGCGGAGATCACGAAAGGATCGCTAAGTGGCGAAAAGAGCAAGCCTTAGAACGGACAAAACGCCTTCGGCCCGACCTGCTGGAGTGAAAAAGCCGCTTTTTGATGTTAAAACAGCCTTCCAGCGTTAAAATAGGCAAAACAAGAAAAGTTTTTGAAAAAACACTTGTTTGCCCGCAAAAAAAAGCTATATTAGGAGATTCTTGTGTGAGCCCCCGTCAAGGTCTTAAACACAAAAGAGAATTAGAAATCAAATTGTTTAGCAAATAGATGCAGGAGATATATCGGTGAAGACAGAACTAATGGATTCGGTAGAGAGCAAAAGCCTCAAAAGTAAGGTTCCGTATTTTGAGGTCGGCGATGTTGTCGACGTCAAGTGCCGGATCACAGAAGGCGTCAAGACGCGTATCCAGACATTCTCCGGAACCGTGATAGCACGCAGCGGCAGAGGAATGAACGAGACGTTTACCGTAAGACGCGTTGTTGGTGACGAAGGTGTCGAGCGTGTGTTCCCGCTCAATTCGCCAAACGTCGTCGATATTATACCTCTTCGCAGCGGCAAAACCCGCAGAGCAAAGCTGTACTACCTCAGAAAACGTACCGGCAAGGGCATCCGCCTGGCACAGAGGCACAGCAGCCATACTCTCGCACGCTAAGGCCGATGATGTTTTTGGTTCCGGGACAAAGAAAACGACTTCTTTCTAACCGGAGGCTATTGGGCAGATGGGGCGAAAAGTATTGCGAGAAATTTCTTAAAAACCAGGGCTACGCATTTGTTGCGCGCAATTTCGCTTGCAAAAGCGGCGAGGTGGATCTTGTGATGTGTTCGGATGAAGGAGCGCTGGTCTTTGTCGAAGTAAAAACCAGACAAAGTGAGGATTTCGCACCGGCGCAGGCCGCGGTCAATTACAAAAAACGCAAGAAGATGGCATCTACCGCCAGATGGTTTGTCAATCAGTACAAGCTTAAGGGCAGGCTAATGAGATTCGATGTTATGGCGGTGGTTCTCGGAGAGAAAGGACCGGCCGAGGTCAGACATTATAAAAATGCCTTCCTTCCTTAGAGTTTATAGTTTTTGGAAAATTAAAAGGAGAAAAAATGGATAACAAGATCAAAGAGTTGATCGCTATCGGTGCTTCGGTGGCGACGCATTGCCAGCCGTGCCTTACCTTTCATGCTGCTGCGGCAAAGAAAGAAGGTGCAACAACCGAAGAGATCGGCAAAGCGATCGAGATAGGGGCGTTTGTTCTCAAAGCGTCTACTAAGAATATGGAGGAATTTTCGGCAACGGTGCTTGAGGGGCCGGATGACAACCAGTGCGAAGGCGGACAGTGCAAACTTATGTAAAAAATGGTTTTATTCCGTGCGAAGATTTGGTATAAAGGTTGCGGAAATGACAAACAAATATAATTGGAAGGTATAACGATGTTTGAGAAGATCGAAATGGCTGCTCCTGACGCGATCCTGGGGCTTAACGAAGCGTTCAAAAAAGATGACAACCCGAACAAGATCAATCTTGGCGTGGGGGTTTACAAAGACGCGACCGGCAGTACGCCTGTTATGGATTCGGTCAAGGAAGCGGAGAAGATCATTTTGGAAACTCAAACGACCAAGAGCTATCTCCCGATAACCGGTTCGGCAGAATACGGCACGGTTGTTCAGCAACTGTTGTTCGGTGCAGGCAGCGATATTGAAAGCCGCAAGCGTGCGGTTACGGCACAGACGCCGGGCGGGACGGGAGCGCTCAGGGTTGGCGGAGAATTCTTAAAGGGGATAAGGCCCGATGCATCGTTTTGGGTTTCCGATCCTACGTGGGCGAACCATGTTGGTATATTCGAAAAGGCCGGCTTTGAGGTTAAAAAATACGCGTACTACGATGCAGCCAACAAGAGCCTCGATTTTGAAGCTATGAAAAAATCGTTAAGCGAAATCCCGGAAGGCGATATCGTTTTGCTGCATGGGTGTTGTCATAATCCCACCGGCGTCGATCCGGATCTCGAACAATGGGCCCAGATCCGTGATATTATCATCGAGCGTAAGATCATGCCGTTCGTTGACTTTGCGTACCAGGGACTTGGTAACGGTATCGAAGAAGATTCGCAGGGGATGCGCCTGATCGCTTCGAGCGTAAAAGAGCTGGTGGTTGCCAGTTCGTTCTCTAAGAACTTCGGTTTGTATAACGAACGAACCGGCGCTATTACTTTTGTTTGCGATAGCTCATCGACGGCGGACAAACTTGTCAGCAATTTGAAACTTGTTATTCGCAGGAACTATTCCAATCCACCTTCGCATGGCGGGAGCATTGTTGTAACGATCATGAATGACGCGAAACTTCGCAGTCAGTGGGAAGCGGAAGTAAAGGAAATGCGAGATCGGATCAAGCAGATGCGAGAAGGGCTTGTTGCCGGGTTAAAGGCAAAAGGTGCAAGTCAGGACTTTTCGTTTATTACAAAACAGAACGGGATGTTCTCCTTCTCCGGCTTGAACAAGGATCAGGTTCAGACGCTTCGCGAGAAGCATTCTATCTATATCGTAGGTTCCGGCAGGATAAATGTCGCAGGGATCACGGCTGATAATACCGATGCGCTTTGCAGCGCCATCGCTGAGGTGTTATAGCGACGATGGAACTTATCGATACACATGCGCATTTGACGTTCAAGCAGTTTCGCCAGGACCTTGACAGGTATTTATTGCGCAGCAAAGAGGCGTCCGTTAAGAGCTGGATCACGATAGCGACGACGCCTGCGGAGGTTCCACTTGTAATCGAGCTTATCGAAAGCCACGACAATATGTATGCCGGGCTGGGGTTTCATCCGCACGATGCCAAGAGTATAACCGACGATGACCTTGCGATGTTGAAAGAAACAGCGAAGCACCGTAAGGTTGTTGCTATCGGTGAAACCGGTCTGGACTTCTTTTACGATCACTCGCCGCGGGAAACTCAAAAACAGATCTTCAGAAAACATTTAGATATTGCCGCCGAATTGGATATGCCGGTGATCATTCATACGCGCGAGGCGTTCGATGAGAGCATGGAGATTCTCGATGAGTTTGCGGGTAAACTTAAAAGGGTTGTGATACATTGCTATAGCGGGTCGATCGGACAGACGAAGCTTGTGCTGGGCAAAGGGTACTATATTTCGTTTACGGGGATCGTGACGTTTAAAAAGACCGACGATGTGCGCACAGCGGCGAAGATGGTTCCGATGGACAGGTTGATGATCGAGACCGATTGTCCGTTTATAAGCCCGGAGCCGGTGCGTGGCAAAAAGCCCTGCGAGCCTGCATTCCTGAAACACATCGCAGCGAAGATCGCAGAGGTAAAGGGGATGAGCCTAGAAGATTTTGCCGATCAGGTGACGGCAACAAGCAAGGAGTTTTTTGAGTTACCACATTTAACCCCTTCGGGGTGATGATATAGACGAGTTTCTGCAAAAGTGAAAAACAAAATGAAAGCGGATCGTCAGATAATTCATGTTGATATGGATGCGTTCTTTGCCTCTGTGGAGTGCCTCGATGACCCAAGCCTAAAAGGCAAGGCGGTGATCGTAGGCGGCGACCCGAAAGGGCGTGGGGTTGTATCGGCTGCGTCTTATGAAGCACGCAAGCATGGAGTACACAGCGCGATGCCGATGGCTAAGGCTGTTCGGATGTGCCCGGAGGGAATCGTGCTCGGCGTAAGGATGAAAAGGTATGTCGAAGTGTCGGGGGCGATACGCGAAATATTCTCAAGATACACGCCTCAAATAGAACCCATCTCGCTGGACGAAGCGTTTCTCGATGTTACCGGAAGTATAAAGCTGTTTGGCAGCGCAGAGAAGATCGGAAGGGAAATAAAAAGGGCGATCAAAGATGAGCTTGGACTTGTCGCATCGGTGGGCATCGCGGCGAACAAGTTTTTGGCGAAGCTGGCGTCTGACCTGGAAAAGCCGGACGGGTTTGTGATAATAACAAAAGATAAGGTGCGCGAGATGCTTGATCCGCTCAGCATTTCTAAGATATGGGGGATAGGCAGGGTAACGCAAAAGGAACTAGTGTCGATCGGGATACGAACGATAGGGCAGTTGCGAGAGACGCACATCGAGCACCTTAAAAATATTTTGGGAAATCAGGCCCCGCACATACTCGAACTGGCCAATGGAATAGACAGCAGGCAAGTCGAGGCCGGGCGTGTTGCCAAGAGCATATCGAGCGAGCAGACGTTTGCGACGGACGTCAAGGACAAAGAGGTTCTTGCTAATGTTCTATTGAATCAAGTGGAAGAGGTCGCTTATAGGCTAAGGGGCGGCGGATTTGAAGCTAAGACGATCACGCTGAAGTTTCGGGATGGCAACTTTAATACCGTTACCAGGAGCAAAACGTTTGGTAAGGCGACGAACGTAACCGAAACGTTGTGGCGCCAGGGGCGGGCGGTGTTTGACGGCTGGTATAAAAGAAAACCGACAGCGTTGAGGCTCTTGGGGTTTGGAGCGTCGGGACTGGTAGCTGAAGGGAGCGGGCAGAAAGAATTATTCACCGACGCCGACGAGGAAAAACACAAACGCATCGACGAGGCTTACGATAAAATTAAAAGCAGGTATGGCGATGACGCGGTAAAAAGAGGGCGATAAAAAAAAAACCTTTTTTTCAGTTTTAAAACAGGTGTTTTTGCAGTCAAATTCAACAACTAAACAACAATTAGATACAAAGTGCACACAGAGTCCTTACAGAGGTGATATGTGCAGGACGCCCGATGGACTACAAAAGTGGTTTGACTTATGAATGAAATCATCAAAAAATCCTCCACAATCGAAACTTTTACTTAGCTCTGATATAGCTATGCTATTATTACAGGCAAAACCCTAGATGTCTTGTGCTGGATTTATTTTGAAGAAGCTTGCATAGAGGACTGGTACTACGATCAACGTTAGTACGGTCGCAAATGTAAGGCCGAACATGATCGTTACTGCCATTGCTGCAAAGAAGGCATCTGCCAATAGCGGTATCATTCCAAGGACCGTCGTTAGGGCCGCCATAGAAACCGGACGGACGCGGCTTACGCCGGAATCAACAATCGCATCGAATGGGTCCTTGCCGGAGTCCATCTGCATGTTTATCTCATCAACCAAAACAATAGCATTTTTGATAAGCATCCCTACAAGGCTTAGAAAGCCAAGAAGTGCCATAAAACCGAACGGCTGGCCCGTTACAAGCAAACCGACAGTGACACCGACAAGAGCAAGCGGAACTATGAGGAAGATAATTGCAGGCTTCTTTAGCGAATTAAACAGGAAGATCACAGTAAGTATCATAAACAAGAGGATCGGAGGCAGCTTACCTGCCAGCGAAGCCTGGGCCCTGCCGGAATCTTCGTATTCACCGCCCCATTGCATATCATAGCCTTCGGGCAACTCTATAGCCTCTATTTTAGGCATGAGTTTTTCAAGTACATCGCTGGCCTGGCCTACGCTTGGATCACATTTTACTGTTATCGTAGCAACTCGATCCTTGCGTCGTATGATCGAATTTTCCACCTTCGTTTCAATGCTTGTAACGACCTGGCTTAGAGGTATGCTCTTTTGTGCTACCGGACTCCATATCTGAATGTAGTTAATATTGTCAACGTCGTTTCTTTCGTTGGCAGGACTTCGCAGGATTATTGGAAGTATCTCGTCACCTTCTCGATAGTCGCCGACCTTTGTACCTTCAAACGCATTCATAATAGCTTTGTTTATCTGTTGGCGTGTAATACCCGCATTACGAGCCTGAGTTTCAGCTACTACAGGCCTTATCAAAGGCACCGGCTGACGCCAATCGTCTAATATGTCAGTAGCGTCAGGTTCAGCAAGCATGATGTCTTTTGCCTGTTTTGCAAGCCCTCTTAATACCTGATGATCAGGGCCGCGGAAACGAGCCTGTATCTTTGACGGATCGCCGGGGCCTAAAACAAATTTCCGACAGAACGACTGCGAGTCGGGAAACTTTTCGTTAATGTGCTGCTGTATCTTCGGCATTAACCCTTCGATGTTTTTGTATTCATCGACGTCAACCAACATCAAACCATAGGCACTGTTCGCTTCTTCCGGTGCATAGGTCAGCAAAAACCTCATAGCTCCCTGACCGACAAAAGTAGAGACGTTAGTTACCCCATCGAAGTCTAAAATATCTTTTTCAATGATGCTTAGATCAGCTTCTGTTTTGGTTAAATGGGTCCCTTGGTTTAGCCAATAGTGGACCATGAACTGTGGCCTGGTCGATGGCGGGAAAAAGCTTTGCTTTACAAAACCGAAACCATAAATAGATAACACCATCATAACAACCAACGTGATAACGGTTGCCTTTCTTGATTTGAGGCAAAATATCAAAAACTTTTTGTATCCGACAAATAAAACCCCGCTGTACGGGTCCTTGTTAGAATCCTTGTCGTTTGATTTAAGGAACATCACACCAAATAATGGCGTGACTGTAATCGCCAAGACCCAACTTAGCATAAGCGATATAAGAATTACCATAAACAGAGAACGACAGTACTCACCAGTTGAATCCTGCGAAAGGCCAATAGCGGCAAAAGCAAGAATAGCAACGACCGTGGCACCAAACAATGGCCAAATGGTCTGGGCAACGATCTGGCTTGCAGCCTTTATACGTTCCATTCCTTTTTGCAGATTGATCAATATGCCATCGACAACGACGATAGCGTTATCAACTAACATGCCTAAGGCTATGATCAAGGCACCAAGGCTGATCCTTTCGAGCATGATGCCCTTGGGAAGCATTACAACAAATGTTCCTAAAACCGTAAGCAAAAGGATAACGCCGATCAGGACTCCGCTGCGGAAACCCATAGCGATCATCAAAATGCCTATGACAATAGCTAACGCCTCTGCAAGACTTATCACAAAACTGCTGATAGCCACTGTAACGGCATCGGCTTGATGTGCTATAGCATTTATTTCCATGCCAATAGGAGTTTGAGATTGAAGCTGAGCCATTCGTTCCTTAATGGCATTGCCCATTACAACAACGTTTCCACCCTGGACCGTGGAGATGCCCAAGCCGATGGCTGGGTGGCCGTTGTAATGCATGATCATATTTGGCGGATCCACATAGCCCCTTTTGATGTTGGCAATGTCTTTTAACCGTAGCTTAGAAGGTGAACCATCCTGTTGGAGCAGCAAAAGTTCACCAATTTCTTCTATCGATTTAAGCTCACCAGTTGGCTGGATCCTTATGTATTGCGAACCAACCTGTACACTGCCGCCGGAGCCGACAAGGTTTTGCCCAGCCAATGTGTTTGCGATAACATCCGGGTGCAATCCCAACTGAGAAAGCTTTGCCCTGGAAATCTCAAGGTATACGACTTCGTCTTGAACGCCAGACAAACTTACCTTGCTTACATCCTTAACTAAAAGCAGTTCACGCCGAAGCATCTTGGCATAATCCTTTAACTCGGCATAAGAATACCCGTCACCATAAACGGCATAGAAGATGCCATAGACATCGCCAAAATCATCAAAGACGATAGATGTTGAGGTGCCGGGAGGCAAATTACGCTGAGCGTCATTGACCTTTCGTCTTACCTCATCCCAAACCTGCGGCAGAGTTGCTCTGTCATATTTATCTTTTATGGTGATCTTGACGGTACTTTTGCCGGGTTGCGAAATGCTTGTAACTTCATCTAGTTGGCCAAGCTGCTGAACAGCTATTTCTATCTCATCGGTGACCTCTTCGGCAACTTCGCGAGCAGTTGAACCGGGATAAAAAGTAAATATCTGAGCATCCTTGATGGTAAACTCCGGGTCCTCAAGACGGCCAAGCTTTCCATAGGAATATAATCCGCCTACTATCAGCAAAGCGACCATCACCAATGTGATCGTTTTGCACTTTATCGAAATCTCTGCAATATTCATATTTATTTACTCCCTGCCTGAGCATCAAGAAGATATATCTGTTGACCTTCCTGCAGGAAATTAACTCCTGCTGCGGCAATCCTATCACCTTTGCTAAGCCCGTCGGTGACCTTTATGCTCCCCTGGGCCATCTTGCCAACCTTAACGATAGTCTTATGAACCGTATAAATATTACCCTCAGAACCGGGCTTTACCTTCCAGACATAATATTTTCCCTGTTCGTCGATCGGTACAGCATTTACCGGAACAAGAAAACCATCGTAGGTGACTTGCTCTTTTACCCTCTTGTACTCGGTAATAGTCGCTGTCATACCGGGCAAGATATTAAGGCCCTTAGGTGACGGCATTGAAAAACTAACAAGATAAGTTTGCGTAACAGGGTCTGCCTCAGTGGTGAACTCTTTAACCTCAACCTGGAATTCTCTATTCGGCAAATAATCGAAAGCTGCCATAAAGCGGAATTTATATCTTTCTTTGCCTGCCTCGGCAAGAGCAACTCTTTCTTCGGGGACGTTAACCTCTATGGTTACGGATGTGACATCCTGCAGGGTAAGTATCGCCTGTTTTGCTTTGACGTTCTCAAACTGATCGACATAAGTGTTTGCGATAACTCCATCGAACATTGCAATCAGTACGGTGTCATCAAGAGCCTTTTGTGCGGTTTCCATTTTTGCCTGTGTAGTCTCGAATGCTGTCTCTGCATTTGTTAGGTCAGTACCTGAAACGGCTCCGCTTTTATATGCTTCTTTGATACGTCCTAAATGAGTTTCAGCTTTTTCATATTCCGATTTTGCCGAAGCCAAGGCATCTTCATGGTCACTTGGATCAACCTTACCAAGCACCTGACCTTTGACAACTTCATCTCCGTTTTTAACTGGAAATTCGATCAACGGGCCATCAACCTGAAATGCAAGATCCACAGATTGATCGGCACTTACCTTGCCGGGATACTTTCGGCCGGAGACGGCAAAGTCAGAACCAACTGTAAATGTCTTTAACGGACGTATCAATGCTGTTTCTTCAGGAACTGTTTGTCTCCTCTTTACAAACACTACGCAAATGATCGCACCAATTACAAGTATTAAGCCTATTTTGATCCCAAGAGATTTTGACTTAGTCATCGACTTACCTTTCAATAAGTTTCGATTTAAAAACTGTTATTAATTCCCTTCGACAGCGGAAAGCTGTTGTCTCTGCCAACCACCGCCCAAAGCCTTGTAAAGGCTTATCAGGTTCTGAACAACTGCACCCTGACTTGCTGCCAGGCTATCCTGTTGTGTTGAAAGAGATCGCTGCATATCGAGAACATTTTGGAAGTCAGATAAATTGTTGATATACCTTATTTCAACAAGCTCAGCAGACTTCTCAGCAGCAAACACCGCTCTTTCCAGTGCCTCCCTGCGGTCAATTTCATGTACATAAGAAACCATTGAGTTTTCAGTCTCTTCTAATCCGCTAAGCACTGTTTGTTTATAAGCGGCCAAAAGCTGTTCTGTCCTGGCCTCCTGGACCTGAATGTTGCTTTGAACACGATTACCGTCAAAAATATTCCAGCTAAAAGAAGGACCAAACCCATACTTTCTGCTGCCCCAGCTTGTAACATCACTAAACTCCGTGGATTCAAGAACGAATGTTCCATTCAATGAGAAAGACGGGTAAAGTTCTGCGGTAGCAACACCGATCTGTGCGGTTTGAGCGGCAAGCTGTCTTTCAGCTTTGCGAATATCAGGCCGTTGTCTTAAGAGTTCGGCTGGGATGCCAATTATAAGCTCACGAGGAGCAGTCGGAATCGAGGCTGTCTTTGCCAACTCTTCATCAAGAGTACCAGGACTGACACCTACAAGAGTGGCAAGCCGATTCAACGCCTTAGTCTCCAGTATCCTTAGAGTTGGAATAGTTGATTCTGTATTGGCAAGGTTTAGCTGTGCCTGAAAAACATCAAGCTGTGGAACCAGTTTCACCTCAAATCGCTGTCGGGTAAGATCGACAGTTTTATTTTGTAATTCCACATTATCTCGTGCGTAATTCAGCCGGGCCTGTATGGATCGCAAGTCAACATAGTTTGTCGCAACTTCTGCATAAAGGGAAACAAGTACATCCCTGTAATCTTCGACCGAAGCCTGATACGTTGCATCTACAGACTCGACTGAACGGCTTATCCTTCCAAACAAATCTATCTCCCATGCCGCGCTACCGCCTGCTGAGTGAAGATTTGTCTGAGCAGGATTAGCGGCTGGTATAAGTCCACTCTCGCTAACCCTTGCCCTGGAATAAGAACCGGTTGCATCTATGTCAGGCCAGTATTCGCCCCTTGCCGAAGCACGCAATGCCCTGGACCCTTCTATCTTTGCTACAGCCTTCTGCAAGTCGTAGTTGTTTTTAGCGGCTCTTAGTATGAGGTCATCTAAAACCGGGTCATTGAATACCTTCCACCAATCTTGAAAATCGGCTTGGCCGCTGCTGATGCCTTTGGTTAGTTCAGTATGCCATGCATCAGGTGCAGCCATATCAGGTCTTACATAATCGGGACCAACCGTGCAACCGCAAAAGGCCACGGAAATGACCAAAAAGAAAACTAACCTCAGCAACGATATGCTGGAATTTGAACGATGAAAGATTTTTATCATAAAACACCCCTTGTTCCATTCATCATATATTTTGAATATACAATAATAATATTGACAAACTGCCATTTTTCAAGTCAATTATACTGATAATACGTGCTTTTCTAAAAAATATTAAGTTGAAGTCATAGCGATTGATGGCATTGGTTTTCTTTTGAGGTTCTCTTATGAAAATGTTAAGCAGGGAAAGATTTCTGGAAAACAAGTACAATCGTTTAATGATTGCCCTGATCCTCATTGTCGTTTCATTCCCATTCCTGCAGGCAATAGAAACACGCTTTCCTTTCGTTACGTTGATACTGCTTATTGCGATAATACCGGCTTTAGGCGTGGTGTTGCCTTTAAGAGCCTTCCTGCCATTAACCGCCATAGCATCTGTAGCCTTTATCATCGAAATACTTATAAAATACGACGTATTAAATGTTACCGATAGAATATTATTATTTGTGCTCGCTCTTTATGCAGTTTTCATGCTGCTTGCGATCACCATATTGATAAAAAAAATCATGTCCCGAAAGGTCATAACCTCAGATACTATTAAAGGCGGAGTAAGTATCTATTTTCTTATTGGTTTGCTCTGGATGATTTTCTATATGATCATGGCCGAAGTGAATCCTGATGCCTTCGCAAATCTATCTGATAAAAGGGTTGACCTATTCTATTACAGCTTTACAACACTTACTACTTTAGGATATGGTGACATTGTTCCTAAAAGCAACTATGCAAAGCTTCTTTCGACTGCAGAAGCTTTTGTAGGACAGGTCTATCTTGCAATATTCATCGCCCAGTTAGTAGGGCTTAGTATTGCCCAAAGGCTTACCAGGGAAATAGATTAAAAACAGTTCTAATAATTATAAACTTAAGCTAAGTTATTCATCTTCATCTAAGAGCCACTCTCGGGCGTCTTGCTCTTCGTCCGGGAAGAAAAACTCTACCGATGCCTTCCTTCTGCCGGCTCCAATATATATGAGAATCATATCCTTCCGCTCCTCTTGGGCAACAACGGCAATTTTTTCAATATAGGGATCGTATTCGTACATAAACGTCATATCACCCCAATCGCCTTCTTTGCCCCAGCCTGTAAATTTTCCGGCAAGAACCAGAAGTTTAGTTTTTTGGTTACGATCGATCTCGGCACGTGCTTTCTTTTCAACTTCCTTTTGGTCATCAAACGTTAGGACACCTTCCACACGTATCACAAAGAGATCATCTGATTCTTTTGTAAATGTAATACTCATAGGTCATTCCCTTGTAAATATCTCAAATTCAATAGTCATTTGCTTAACTTACCGGCTATGCCTTTTGCACGCCAGTGAAGAGAAGTTGGAGGTTCCTGACGTTTAACTTCGACCGGCAACTGATCCTGTTCAACCGCATGGTAACCCTTTTTTGCCATACAATCTTCCATAAACTTTACTTCGTATTCAGCCGTCACGTTCCCAAAGTCAGTCCGCTTATTTAATTCATTAAAACAATCCTGACGATCCCGGTCACATTGATCAAAAGTCTTTGCTTCCTGGTACCAGTACTGAGAACAACCGCATGACAAGAGCAGCACTATTATAATTGGTAACACCAGTTTAATATTCATGGCGAACCCTTTCAAAAAACTTTGTATACCAGTTTAAGTCTACCAATGATAATACCTATGGCCAGACCTGGACCTGACACGGCTGGCATGTACTTTGCGATAGTATCCGTCATTGATACGCCTTTGTTTTTCAGCCCATTCATTCTTTCTTTCCAATTCACGCCGGCGTCTTTCATTGGCAGCAAGTTCCTCCCTGCCTGCTTTAGCTCTTTCTTTTTTGGCTCTTTCTTTTTCTTTTTCCTGGTAATGTGTATATTTAACACAAGCATCAAACTGGTCTATTGACTCCATGTAAGCTTTCATTTCCATGCAATCCTGGGCGATTTTCCGAAGGTCGTTTCGGATCTTTTTTGTGTATGCTTCCTTTTGCTTGCAGATGTCTTTGATCATCTTGACCTCTTCATCGCTTTTAGTCTCTGTCGGCTCAAATCCTCCATCTAAAACGAACTCCATTGCCCATTCAACAAGCTGGTCCCATGTCATTGGTTTTATCGGAAGTTCAATATTTCTCTCAACAAAATCCTCAGATTTGCCTATTGCCTTTGCATATTCTGCAGGACTGTATGCCACCTTTATATCGCTGGCAAGAAATTCCTGACCTTTCCCTATATATTTAATGTACTCGGTTAGAGCCTCGTAATGGCCTTTGGCTTCTCTGCGGGTACGAGAAAGAAAAGGACTCAGTTCGGTTAAAGCCTGGGACCTTACCACCCAATATTCTGTTGAGCCTTTTTCTGGTAATCCTGCACGGGCAGTGTCGCCGTCAGCAGCAAAGCAAGTTGCTGTAAAAATTGCCATGATCAATACTAAACCGGTTCTACTAAACATATTTGTTACTCCTAAAAAAAGGTTAATTATTTAAATTATTTACCATGCGCTCTGTCAAGACGTTTACGAAAACGTTTTGCCCAGCCTCTCATCACAGCTTCGGTGTCACCCCACTTTGACAACCCATCAAAAGACAATCTATCCCCAGCCTGTGTTTCAAGAAGAGCACCAATTTGTTTACCCGTCTGCGAATCAACAATTTCAGCTTCGATAGAAGCTCCGCCTAACCCGGTACCTGCAAGTTTTGAAAAAGGGACAAGATTTTGCAAAGTCTTTGACTCCTTAATATCTGTAATAGCTATACGTACTCTTGCCACTCCCGGCCCCGGACGGGTAACGACCTGATAGCTGCTTGTAACAGCATTATGAACCGCTGTGTACATATATTGTTTAAGATGGGCAAGGTCATGGCTTGTAGCCTTGCTCTTAGAACTGGAATGACGAAGGATGGCAACTGGTTCGATTATGAATTTTGAGTATCGACCAAGTTGCCCAGCGGGCAGATATCGCAGCGTATCTTCAGACTCAACCTTCAGCTTTGAATAATCGCTTAGGAATCCCGTTTTTCTCTGTCGCTGCTCATCCTCGCAGCCACAAAATGTTACCATCATTACAATAGCCATTACTGTTATCAGACTTGCTTTCTTCATTTTTTTCTCCTTTTCAAAGACTTTAATAGCTAAACAAAAACTTAAGGCCATATGAGGCCGCCCCATTAACTTACAAATATACGCTAAAACTTGCAATAATCAATCTATTTCTGCAAATAATTACTCCACATTAGAATTGACTATAAAGCTCTATCTAAGTAATATGCTGGTATATAGTTAAAAAATGTAAATGCTTTGCCCATATTAACAAATGAAGAAAATCTTTAAAAAACTCGTTCTCATCATTCTCATCGGCCTTGTCAGTTTCTTTGTATATGTTAAGTACTGGGCTGGACCGAAGTATCTCCGCAAACAATTCGGCAGAGCGGTGTCAAGTTTCTGGGATGGCCAGCTTAGATTTGAGAATGTTCGGTTCAACTTTTTCGATGATCAGCTTTATATAGGAGTTTCTTTTCTTGATAACAACGGACGCAAGTGGGCATATGCTGATACTATTAATGCTACATTAGGCAATTGGCCGGGCAGGGACTATTATATACGGAACATCAACATTGATAAACTAACCATCCAGCTTCTTGCCGATACTGACAAAAAAACTTTCCCCTTAAAACCTTCCTTCTCTGGATCAGCCCCGAAGGATCCAGCCGCTGTATTACGATCGGTTAACATTAACGCCGGTTCGCTAAGCGTAATTAACAGTGATGGTGAAATAATATATCTCGGTGACATATTTCTGTTGGCTCAGAGACGAAAAGATGTCTTTGAAATATCAACTGCCATTAACAACGCCGGTACGCTGGATAATCTTGTCTTTAAAGGAATTTTGAGCAAGGACTCTTTTGAACTGAATAACACCTCCGGAAGTCTTTGTAATGCGAAAACAAAAGGACATATTCTAATTAACAATGAGAATTCCGGATCATCAAAGATTGCCGGACAGTTCAGGCTTGAAGATTTAGAGATGGCAAGGCTTGCAGAAATAGCTGGCCGCTCTGGCAAAATAACAACGGGAAAAGCTACATTAGAATACTTTTACACCGCAGAGAAAATGGACATTGATGCCTTTTCTGGCAATGGATCGCTTTCCATAGACAATGCCGACATGCTGCCTACGCCGCTGTTGTCTAAAATCTTCAAAAGAGTAGGCTTAGCTGACAATGAGTTGAAGGCAACTTCGGATGCCACTATGGCTTTTACGACAAGAGGCCCTTTGTTGACAATTAATCAAGCTTATTGCACAAATCAGCATGGAGCCATTTTAGTTGAGCCAGGCGGAACGATAAACCTGCAAGAGAAAGCCTTAGATATACACATAACAGCAATTCAATTCAGGCAAATAGGTGATTTTATACGAAAGATACCGGTTCTCAGGCTCTTTGCAAAATTACGTGACAATCTGACACGGTTTAGGATCGAAGGTCAGTGGTCAGAACCTGCTTCCAGCCTGATAAAAAAGGAACCTCTCAAAGATGTCAAAAAAGGAGTCGTTGATTTCTTTGAACAAATAGTCCAAACCAGTGGACAATTAACAGAACCTATGCTAAATATTAACAAAGAAAACACTGAAGAAGCCAGGTAAGTTTTATTGTGAGGGCTCGAAATGAACAACAATACTAAAATACACGTTATTGCAATTATCTTATTGGCAAGCTTGTTGATGTTCACCGGTTGTGCCAGTCCATACTCAGCTAAACCATTAAGTGCAATAAAGCTTTTTAGACAACGTAATGAAAATGCTCTTAGTTCAGATAAGCCAAGCTGGCAAACCCGGCAATACCTTCGTCTTAAGTTCCTCGACAAAAAATACAAAAAAGACCCTCTGGCAGTAACCTCCAATCTCATAGAAACCGCACGCCAGACTAAAGATGCACATGCAATGATCGCAGCAGCAGAATTATCATTGCTTAACGCAAGAAAAACATATCGAAAAAATCGTGAAGGTGCGGGAACGATGCTTTTAAATGCTGCCGAGATCAGCTATGACTATCTATTCATGAAAAACGCATCGACTTCTTTTAGCACCCTAAAGCCCTCTTACAGATTTATGGCTAATATATATAACAGGGCCGTATCGAGACTTGTTGAAATACGGCAGGAGAAAAATGAATCATGGCCCGACTCTATGAGTTTTCAATATTTAAACTCGACTTATGATTTTGTTTTAAAAACCGATAAACCCGCTCTTTGGAACCCTAACGTTTTTGATAAATTTATTCCCACAGATAAAATACAAGTAGGTGGACTTAAGAATCAATATATCTCCAAGGGTTTGGGTGCTCCTTTAATAGGCTATATAAACAGCCCAAGAAAAAACCCTGCATTCGGGGATTACTTCCCACATGCGAAACAGGCATATTCGTTGACAGCAGTGTTGACCTTCTCGCCTGCCGGAAAGCAGGAAAATGGCTGGTACAGCAAAGTTGCAATGGAATTCTACGATCCAATGGCGAAAGATACTATCTCCATAAACAATCAAGACATTCCGCTTGAAGCCGACTTTTCAACCCCGCTTGGAGTTCAGTTGACTAACGTCAAACCGATTCAGCGGGGATTGGAAGGAATGTTTGAAAGCGATAAACTCATCGACAAGGCAGGGATGTATTTTCTGGAACCGTACCGAGAAAATAAAATACCGGTAGTGATGGTCCACGGACTTATGTCTTCACCCGAAACATGGGTAGAGATGTTTAATGACCTTCGTGGCGATCCTGAGTTGCGACGAAAATATCAGTTCTGGTTCTATTCATATCCAACCGGACTTCCCATACTCTACTCCGGCTCATTGCTCAGAAATGAGCTTAACGAAATACGTTCTAAGTTTGACCCTGACAACAACAATCCCAATTTCAATCAAATGGTCCTTATCGGCCACAGCATGGGTGGGCTGCTTTCACGGCAGGTGGTTCAGGACAGTGGAGACACTTACTGGAGCAGTATCTTTTCAGAACCGATCGAGACAATTGAGGTTGATGAGTCAACAAGAGAGTTGTTGCAAAACATTTTCTTTTTTAAGCCTTTGCCATTTGTCAAACGTGTTGTTTTCATTGCGAGTCCCCATAAAGGCAGCGACCTTGCCGATTTGGGAGTTGCAAGATTTTTTGCCGGCTTTATTGACCTGCCCGACCTGATCAATGATACTGCAAATACTATACTTGCTCGAAAGGATATCGATTTTGCCTTTGACCACGAAGAGCCGCGTAAAGTCTATAATTCGATCGAACTGCTAAGTCCAACATCACGATTTACAATAACAACAAACAAAATACCCCTTAATCCAGACATTCCTTACCACTCCATCATTGGAACAAGACGTGACAAGGATGGCCCCGGCAGTTCAGATGGGATCGTACGATATGAAAGCTCGCACCTTGACTTTGCAGTCTCAGAGAAACTTGTCCCTTCAACACATGATGCTCAGAAACATCCTTTAGCCATTGATGAAGTCAAACGGATACTAAAGCTTCATGTTGAATAATTACTAACTAATGAAAGATAAACCATGAAAGCACCTTTGTCAAAACAGGCAAAATGGATACTTAGAATATCATTCCGTCTTATCATGGCCATGATCATTATATGGTTTACGATAATTTTGCTCTACGCGTCACAAGCCAGAAAAAAGGGTGAGTTGAAATTATGGCATAAAATCAGGCTCAACAGCGAGTTTAAAGCTAAGGACTTTGACGATAAGTTCACTTTCACTGATTACCAAAAAATGGAAAATGACCTTTTTAATGAACTCCAAAAAAAAATATACAATGGCATTGACGCAGCCGACAAGCATCAATTTAACAGATACAACTCAGACAGCCCCTGCAACCCTGATAATTTCAAACAAAATTACAACAGGTCCTATGAACTGATTCCAGAGAAAGCAACAGGTGGCGTATTATTGATTCACGGACTTACAGACTCGCCGTATTCCATGAAATATCTGGCTGAACTTTTCTACAAAAAAGGGTTCTATGTTTTATCAATGCGTATGCCCGGCCACGGAACGATCCCCTCTGAACTTGCGAACATAAACCGTAAAGATTGGGCAGCCGCTGTCAAAGTAGGCGCCAAGCGTGTAAATGAAATTGCAGGACAAGACAAACCCTTTTATATAGCTGGTTACTCGAATGGTGCCCTGCTAACCCTGCATTACACATTCGAGTCGATCCAGGACGCTAAGCTAACAAAACCTGACAAGCTTTTCCTGTTCTCACCTTCAATCGGAGTTACAAAATTCGCTGCTATGTCAAAATGGCTTAAGGCATTGTCTTTTATCCCATACTTTGAAAAATCAAAATGGAAAAGCATTTCCCCGGAGTACGATCCGTTCAAATATAATTCTTTCCCACTGAATGCCTCGAAACAACTCTATGACCTTTCAAGGCAAACACAAGAGATCCTGCTAATACACCAAAAGGAAAGCACTCTCGATAAACTGCCCCCTATCATAACATTCCAGTCCGTAGCAGATTCGACAGTCATAACAGATGACATTATTTATAAACTTTACGCCAATCTGCCTGTAAATAACCATGAGCTGATCTTGTTCGATGTTAATAGAAACTCCTATCTTCAAAATTTCCTGAAATCCAACCATGGCCGGTTTCTATCAGATATAAGTAAGCCCCAAAAACTTCCTTATAACCTTACCATAGTGACAAACAAAGACACGAACTCTGTTGGAGTTGTCGCCAGAACCAAAAAGCAAAACACCACAAAGTTTATCAGCACTGACCTCCGACTTTTCTGGCCAAAACAGGTCTACTCTCTTTCCCACATAGCTATTGTTTTTCCCCCTGATGACTCTTTATATGGAATCACCCCGAAAGACGATGGCAGCTTGCACCTGGGTAATCTTGAGCTTAGAGGCGAACGTAATCTTTTAAATATCCCCGCCGGAAACCTGATCAGAATCCGCTGCAACCCTTTCTTTGATTATATGATGTCGAGGGTAGTATATTAACCCTTGACCTCCTGCCTCACTCCCTTTTCAGGCAGGAACTCAAGCCCTATTTACATAGTCAAAAACAAGGACTACTCTCGACTAAAAACTAATAAAGCATTCTCATAGTCCACCCACAGTCCTTACAAAACCCATACGTGCAGGACGCCAAACAGGACTACATGAGGGTAATAGGGGATAGTCGGAGTAGGCAATAAAACAAAAAGCCCGTTTTCAATTAAGAAAACGAGCTTTCTAACGTGGGCGATACAGGACTTGAACCTGTGACTTCCTGCTTGTAAGGCAGGCGCTCTAGCCAACTGAGCTAATCGCCCTTTGTGCAAGAACAAGAAAATACCGAAAACCCGCTAAAATGTCAATGGTCTAGCGTTTTAAAAGGGAATTTTCTTTTAAAAATCGCCAATAACGCGGCATAAGCTTAGCTTTTATTCTCATTTGAGCGAAAAAAGTTGAATATTTCGGTCTTGCCGTTAAGATATACCTCCCCTTAGGGGGCGTCGTATAATGGGAGTACACCGCGGTCGCATCGCGGGGATGCGGGTTCGATTCCCGCCGCCTCCAGTCTTAGTCAGGCTAAAATTGAAGTAAAATACGGAAAAACCGATTAAGTGTGTCTCATAATTAAACGAAAACTATAATATGAGCGAAACAAAAACATTTGAGCCGCTTCTGGATGTCGAAAATGTCCTTCCGATACTTAACAAGATATCCATCTTTGCCGGGCTCTCGGAAGATCAGCTTTACACGCTTTTCCGGCTTATCGAAAAAGCAACTTATGATCCTGAAGAGGTCATTTTCGAGCAGGGTTCTCAGCCGAGCCACATCTACATTGTTAAGTATGGGAAAGTCAAGCTCGTCGCTACGAAAGACGAGACCCCGTTTGAACTGATCGCTTTTGAGCAGGGACAATGTTTTGGCGAATCATCGGTGATCGGCATCCAGCCGCACGCGGCGACGGCTGTCGCCGTCGAGAAGACCGAACTTCTGGTCCTGTCACGAAACCTGCTGCTTTCGATATACATTTCTGACATACAGCTTTTCAGTACCCTGATCCTGAACATCGCAAGAGAAGCTTGCCGGCGTCTGCATAGCTCAAGCGAAGTGCTGCTGCACTACGTCCGGAAAAGCGAGACGAAGCAGTCTTCGTAAACAACCCCATTTTCTAAAAAGTGCACCATTTGTGCACCGTTTCTGCACCGGTTTTCATTTTTCGCAGCCACTCTTTGGGTCTTTATACTCTGTTTTGGGTCTAAAATAGCCGGTGCATTTATTTGTGCGGCGTGGTATTATACTGAGGTTCCAGGAAAACGGATAAATATCTGAGGGAAAAAGCATGTACAAATATCAAATTAAGGTGAGGCTTCATCACACGGACGCTGCGGGAGTGATATTCTTTTCAAACCTGTTCGTCTTTGCCCACGAATGCTACGAGTCGTTTATCGAACAGACAAAAAGTCTCGCCTCGTTCCTGCAAGAGGGACAGTACATGGCACCTGTGGTCCATGCAAAAGCGGATTATCTGCTGCCGATAGGCCTTTCGCAAACACTTAATATCGAGATGACACTTAAAAGCATCGGAACAACTTCGTTCGAGATCGATTACATTATTCTAAACGAAAATAATGAGACCGCTGCCAAGGCGAAAACCGTCCATGTCGTTTTAGATGCCAAAACAAAAAAGTCGATCGAGATACCGCAAATGATCAGAGACATCCTTGAAAAACTTTAGACAGACAACAGAGGACTGAGGACAGATAAAACTATACTGCACGACTGCATTTCAAATTAACTCTCTTGTTTTTCGTTACAATGGATCCCAGCCTTCGCTGGGATGACAAATCGTATATGATACTTAGTTAGAGTATCCATCTTTTTTCGAGATGAGTTTTTGGGCGAGTTCAGTTAGTGCGGGTCTGTTTGGTTTGATGCCGCCGTCCACATTTTCGGGCATGGCAAATATCTCTGCGGGAACCTTAAAGCCTTCGAGTTCCTGGCGAACTGCTTTTTCGATAACTTTCTTGTCTATTCTTTCTGAGCTTTTAACAAATGCTATGGGTCTGGTCCCAAACTGGTAGCATTTTATGGCGACAACTATTGCTTGCTCTATGCCATCTACTTTTTCTAAAACTTTTTCTATCTGTTCGGGGTAAATATTTTCTCCGCCTGAGACAAACATCGCATCGGTTCTGCCGGTAACGTAAAGGTTGCCCGCGTCGTCGAAACAGCCGAGGTCGCCTGTTGCAAAATAGCCATCGCTGTCAAAAGGTTTTTCCAGCGAATTATTCTTTACATAGCCTTTGAATAAGGTCTTGCCCTTAACCATTATCTGGCCGTCGGATATTTTTACCTGGCGATGGGCTAAAACTTTGCCGCTGCTTGACGGGAATTTTTTTATATCGCCGCTGCCCGTCGTCGTTATCTGCGAAGCAGCTTCCGTCGATCCGTACGTGGTGTGTATTGGCAAATCGCCATCAATCGCTTTTTCAATAAGCTGTTGCGAAACGTTCGTCCCGCCGACTAATATCGCACTGAGTTGTTTAAGTTTCTCAACACATTCTTTGTCTTCAAGCAGCTCGGCAAGCTGCGCAGGCACGAGCGAGATATGCGTAAAGTCACAACTCTTAACCCAGTGGCTTATGGAAAAACAGACGCCCGGAAAAACTATTGCACCGCCGTTTATCATCGCCCGCATGATTAGCGAAAACCCGCTAACATGATACATCGGCAGCGTCATCAGCCACCTGTGTCCCTTACCGAACGGGATATTCGCATTGGAACCTAACGCACTGTAATAATGATTGCCGATAGTATGCAGCACCGCCTTTGGCTTATCGCTGCTGCCCGATGTAAAGATGATGCTTGCATCGGCATCAAGGTCAAGATTTGCGATATCGAAATCATCGACAGTAAATTCTTTGATGTCATGTTTTATAACGTCGTCGATCAAAACTTTTTCTATGCCTGTTTCGACCCCGCTATATTTTTTGGAAACAATAAGCCTATCACAGCCAACGCTTTCAAGGGCCTGCTTGATCTTTCTATCCGGGTAACGAGTGCTAATCGGAACAACAACTGCTCCTACTCGCCAGCAAGCAACGGTTAGCGCAGCATACTTAAAGCTGTTTTCGCTTAGGACCGCGATCCTTTGGCCGTCTATGATATCTGTTGAGTTCATAATTATATCTTTGTTAAAATATCCATTCGCAAAGACACGGGTTGTGATAATTTCAAAATGTCAATACTGCCATTTTCGATCTGAACTTTTTCTTTCAGCACATCTTCGCCAAACCACTTTAGCGTATCTAAGCCGGCTGGGATATATACAAGCCCCATCTTTGCAGCGAACAAGGCTATCGCACGAACGCCGATGCCGCTTTCAAAGGTGCTGCTTAACACCGGCAGGATACCATTTTCTTTCGCAATGTTTATTAATTCTGTCGTCGCAACAAATCCACCCAGCACTGCCGGCTTTAGCACCATCGCCTTTACACCGTTTAAATTAATTTGTGAAATATCGTTTTCGGCAAGCGTCTCATCGAGCGCCAAAGGTATCGGTGAGGCCTTTATAAATTCCGCTTGATCCTTTACGGCTGTGACGGGTTCTTCGATATATTCTATATTGTCTGCGCCAACCTGCGTGCAAAACTCTAACGCTTCTTCAAGCTTCCACGCCTGATTCGCGTCCAGCCGAAGCATTACATCTCGACCAAGCTGTTTTAAGCTTTGCACCAGTTCTATATCTTCCCGAATGTCCTTGCCGCCAACCTTAACTTTAATAGTAGAATATCCTGCATCGCATAACTGCTTAAACTCAGCAGCAACATCTCCTGCGTTTCCAGATAGAAGAGCGTTGACGGGAAGTCTGCAACTTTCTATGCCTTCAAAAGCTTTTTCATTTTGAATGGCAAGATCAAGCATCGCCCCTTCAATAGCGAACCCCACCGAAGGCAAACTCATTTGCATTAATTCCCTGGCCCCTTTTATTTTTACGAGCTCGGTTATTACATCTTCAAGGTTTTCGTCATGCAGGCCCGGCAGCGGCGCCGCATCGCCAAACCCGACAAAACCATTTTTGTCTGTGATCGAAACGATAACCCCGCACCGCATGTTTATCGCATGCCCTTTTATCGTCAAAGGCTTTACCAGCGGCAGTTCGTATTTATATAAAGCAATATCGGCGATCTTCATAATACCTGCCCCACAGAGAACAGAACACTATAAACCAAAAGCAGTTTTCCCGTATCGGCCAGAAGCTTATTGCTGGTTTCGCCATCGGGCTGGGTGCGTATTGTTTTTATGTTTTTAAATGCAAACAAAATCGCAATAAGCGATAAGCAACTCCACCAGTTACCGCTTAGCACACAAACAATCACCGGAACAACGCATCCCAATATAACGCAAAAGATGTATTCGTATATTGCAAAGTTGGAACCGAACCTTACTGCAAGCGTTTTTTTGCCTGCTTGTTTGTCGGTTTCAATGTCGCGAAAATTATTAACCGTTAATATCGCTGTCGATAGCAGTCCCGGCGCGAGACCTGCGATAATGACAGCGCTGTTTATTGCGCCTGTTTGCAGATAGTATGTTCCGCCAACTGCCACCGGGCCGAAGAACACCAGCACGAAAACATCCGCCATGCCGGTATATCCCAACGCGAACGGGCCGGCTGTGTATAGCACGCCGCAGGCTATCGAAGCGACGCCGATAATGAGTATGGGCAGTCCGCCTTTGTAAACAAGATACAGCCCGGCTGTTGCTGCGAGGGCAAACGCAATAACGAACGCCGCTTTCATTTGCGAAGGCTTTACTAAACCTGCACCAGTTGCACGCACCGGCCCAAGCCTTTGTTCGGTATCTGCACCTTTGAAATGATCGTAATAATCGTTGGCAAGGTTAGTTCCGATCTGTATCAGTAACGCCGCAATGAATGTCGCCGCCAACACCATCGGCTGGATCGCGCCGTCGGAATAAGCTATCGCCGCACCTATCAGCACCGGCGCTGCTGCTGCCGGCAACGTCTTCGGACGCAGGGCATCAACCCAAATTTTAAATTTTGTATCCACTATCTACCAAGTACACCTAAAAATTGTGCGTTGATGCGCGGTCTAATCTTTTTTGTACAACAACTTATAGATCTTCAACGCGAACGAAATAGACACCATTGGTGTCACTTAAATTTTGAAAAATCCGGTTTGCGTTTTTCTACGAACGCGTCTCTGCCTTCCTGTGCTTCCGGCGTCTGGTAGAAGAGCATCGTCGCCATCCCTGCAAGTTCCTGCAAGCCGGCCTGGCCGTCACAATCGGCATTGAGCGCCGCTTTCAAACAGCTTATCGCTACCGGCGACTTGTCAAGGATCTCTTTGCACCACTTAACCGTCTCTGCTTCCAGTTGACCATAAGGAACAACCGTGTTAACAAGCCCCATATCCAGTGCTTCTTTGGCGCTGTACTGTCTGCACAGGAACCATATCTCCCGGGCCTTTTTCTGGCCGACGATCCTTGCCATATAGCTTGCGCCGAACCCACCATCGAACGAACCAACCTTGGGCCCCGTCTGGCCGAACACCGCGTTGTCGGCTGCGATGGTAAGATCGCACATCAGGTGCAGCACGTGTCCGCCGCCAATGGCGTAACCTGCAACGGCAGCTATCACCGGCTTGTGGCTGCGTCGTATCTGGCGCTGAAACTCAAGCACGTCCAGCGTCTGTGCGCCTTTGTTGTCTTTGTAACCTTTCTCGCCGCGTATCCTCTGATCGCCGCCCGAAGAGAATGCTTCCTTACCTTCACCGGTTAAAACGATAACCCCGATTTCCTTATCGGCTTCGGCCTGGCGAAAAACCTCCGACATCTGCCGTACCGTCTCCGGCCTGAACGCATTGCGAACCTCGGGCCGATTGATCGTGATCTTAGCGATGCCCTCAAACTTTTCGTATTTAATATCTGAATACTCGCCCGCACTTTGCCAATCTATCTGCCCCATCAGCTAATCTCCTGCAACATGTTTAATATTTGCTTTTTTATTTTCTTGCGAAGCTTTAAGTTGACCGCTCTATCGGTAAACACTTCTATAAGTGCCGGCTG
>SDBV01001708.1_pt1 | contig 32922 bp, 28 predicted proteins | sample 2277081 | NCBI WGS metagenome assembly SDBV01 (sample SAMN10402039, study PRJNA504765) | marine sediment metagenome | isolation source: marine sediment core GS10_PC15, 223 cmbsf | place: Arctic Ocean: Southern Knipovich Ridge | collected 2010 | reverse complement strand
ACAACCTCAAGGGATACGACGAATACCTGTACATGCTGAAGTACTCAAGCAACGGCAAAGAGGTGAACCGCCTCTTTGACGCCATCACCACCAACGAGACATTCTTCTTCCGCGAGCCCCTGCAGTTCGATGTCTTCCTGGAGCACATACTGCCAAGCGTGATAGAGCGCAAGCACGGGATGAAGAACATACGCATATGGAGCGCTGCATGCTCCTCCGGCGAGGAACCTTACACCCTTTCCATGATCCTTAAGGAAAAGCGTCCGGACGTGACTGCCGAGATAATAGCCACGGATATCAGCCAGCAGGTGCTCAGCACCGCTGAGGGCGGTGTCTACACCTCGTATTCCATAAGGAACGTGGACAAACTCTACATGCAGAAGTACTTCACCAAGCAAGGGGAGACATACGTCCTGGACGATAAGATACGGCATTCGGTGAGGTTCAGGCAGCACAATATGCTAAGCCCGCTGAGGCCTCCCGAACTTAACAATTTCGACGTGGTCTTCTGCCGCAACGTACTCATATACTTCGACACAAGAACAAAACAGGATGCGGTCTCCACTGCCTACGACAGCCTCGTGGCAGGGGGCTACCTCATCATCGGCTCCTCTGAGAGCCTGCATAACGTAACAAGGGCTTTTAAGCCTACGACCATCGATAAAGTGGTCACATATGAAAAGATATAAAGGGGGTGGCATAACAGGGCCATGACGATACTTGTAGTGGACGACGACAAAACAACGAGGAAGATCCTCGGGATATACCTGAAGGCAAAGGGCTATGCTGTTATGTACGCCGAGAACGGCCTTGAGGCCATGGAGAAGCTCGGCACCGAGAACATCAATCTCGTGATGACCGACCTGAACATGCCTTATATGGACGGGCACGAGCTCACCCGGAGCATACGCAGCGACCAGCACCTCAAGCATATCCCGATACTTATGGTGACAACCGAGGCGGACGAGGAAGAGAAGGCCAAGGCCCTTGAAGCCGGGGCGGACGGCTATCTGGTGAAACCGGTGAGCGCGGACATGGTCTCCCAGAACATAAGAAATATATTGTCTGACATATTCGATAAAGGAGGAAACTCAAATGCCTGATCCCGGCATCAGAATTCTCATTGTGGACGATTTCTCCACCATGCGCAGGATCATCAAGAACATCCTTAAGCAGCTGGGTTTCGAGAACGTGGAAGAGGCTGAGAACGGCGCCGATGCGTACGAGATGCTCGATGCGGAGAAATTCGATTTTATAATCACGGACTGGAACATGCCCGTTATGGACGGTCTGGGGCTTCTCAAGAAAGTCCGTACCGACCCGGCCTTGAAGCACCTTCCCGTGCTGATGGTCACAGCCGAGGCGGAAAAGGACAAGGTTGTCACTGCAATTCAGGCAGGGATCAACAACTATATCGTAAAGCCCTTTACCCCTGAGGTGCTTAAGGAGAAGATGGACAAGATCTTTGGCGATTAGCGCGCTTGCAGTATGATATTGGAAGTTTATCCATAAAAATCAGGAAGGAGAGCATCTGATGTCCGATGGAATGGAAGAGATCATTGATGATTTCATAACTGAGGCCGAAGAGTCGCTGGAGAAGATCGACCCGCTGTTCGTTGAGCTCGAAGAAAAGGGCTATGACAGCGAACTCATGAACGGCATATTCAGGAGCGTCCACACCATAAAGGGCGCTGCCGGCTTTCTCGGGTTCCAGGACATCGTGGACGTCTCCCATAAAACAGAGAGCCTGCTTAAAAAGCTCCGTGACGGGGATATGGACGTTTCATCAAGCCTTATAACCCTGATATTGAAAAGCGTTGACATGCTCAAGGCGCTCCTGCAGATCATCCATAGCAAGGGGGCGCGCCCGGACGGCATGGACTCACTGCTTGAAGAACTGGACAGCACACTGGTGGCCGCCACTTCTGAAACCGCCACTTCTGAAACCGCCACTTCTGAAACCGCCACTTCTGAAACCACTTTAAAGGGACCACCTGCGGCAGAGCCCACAATGCAGGAAAAAGCGGACCTTGCAGTGGAAGAGTCCGCCCTTGAGTGGCCTGCTGAACCAAAGGACCCAGATGAACCAAAGGATGAGATCCGGCTCTCAGAGGACACGCATGTGCCTCCTGTCTTGTCAGCTGAGGAAGTCCCGGAGGCCGCAGAGCCTGCGGTTGCGGCTTTTCAGGAAGTGACCCCTGAGATAGAGTCCATGCCCGAGCCTGAACCCGGGCTTGAAGTTGATAAGGACCACAAGGAAGCTTCAATGGCCAAGGCAGTATCAATGGCCATAGACTCGGTGCTCTCCGTGGGGGACGATGCCCCTGCCCAAGAGGCAGGCGTGGTGCCTAAGACAGAGGCGCAAGCTCAGAAGCCAGCGGTTGCCGCACCCACCAGTGACGAGGCCGAGGCTCAGAAGAAGGCCGTCTACCAGCAGCAGGCACAGGCGGGAAAGAGCGTCATGCAGACCCTGAGAGTTGACGTCAACCGCATTGACAAGGTCATGAACCTCACCGGAGAGATCGTGCTGGTAAGGAACAGGCTCCTCAACATTGCAGGCTACCTGGACCAGAAGTACGCTGGCGACGACCACGTGGACGGGCTACAGGAATCCGTGAGCTTCCTGGACCTGATCACGGCAGACCTCCAGCTAGGCGTTATGAAGATGCGCATGCAGCCCATAAAGAAGGTCTTCGGGAAATTCCCCCGCCTTGTGCGCGACATATCGCAAAACCTTGGCAAGGACGTCCACCTGAGCATCTCGGGAGAGGGCACTGAGGTGGACCGCACGGTCATCGAACGCATCGGAGACCCCCTGGTGCATATCATACGCAATGCCATAGACCACGGGATAGAGAGTATCGCAGAGCGCCTGAAGAAGGGAAAGTCAGCAAAGGGCCTTGTGGAGATATCCGCATACCAGCAGGGAAGCCAGATAATTATCGAGGTCTCTGACGATGGCCGGGGCATCAACGTGCCCGCCATCAAGGCAAAGGCCCTCCAGAACGGGCTGGTCACGGAGGAAGAGGCCCAGAGGATGACTGACAAGGAGGCCATAAGCCTCATCTTCAACGCTGGCTTCACCACTGTAGAGGTGGCAAGCGAGCTTAGCGGCCGCGGCGTGGGCATGGACGTGGTCAAGACCAACATCGCAAAGCTCAACGGTTACGTGGATATCATGACCACCAAGGATGCGGGCACCACGGTGCGCATAAACATACCGCTGACGCTTGCTATCATCCAGGCCCTCATGGTGCGCGCAGGAGGCGTTCAGTACGCCATCCCGCTGGGCGTCATCGAGGAGACGATAAAGATCACGCAGGAGGACATAGACAACGTCACGGGCCAGCCTGTGCTGAGGATACGCGACCGGGTATTCACCATGGCTGAACTTACCGACGTGCTGAACTCGCCACCTCCGGAGCATGCGCCCGAAGACCGCTACGTGCTGGTCATCGCTGTGGGGGACAGGCATTTCTGTATAGCAGTTGACGAACTCCTGGGCCAGGAGGAGGTCGTCATCAAGGCAATAGACGGCATTGACACCGATACCACTGGCATACTGGGCGCCACCATAACGGGCGAAGGCAAGATCGTACTCATTCTCGACCCCTCCGGCATGTCAAGGGTCGTGGCCGGCCTCAAGGGAATCTGAGCACATCATTCGGAGGGAATATGCGGCAATTCATCGGATTTAAACTCAACCAGAACGAGTTCACCATACCCATACTGAAGGTAAGGGAGATCATCAACACTCCTGAGGTCACACAACTGCCGCAGGCCCCCCATTACATGAAGGGCATCGTAAACATAAGGGGCATGATCATCCCCGTCGTGGATCTCAAGAAGATCATAAAATCAGACAAAACCGCCTCTGGCGAAGAAATCGGGGGCAAGGTAATAGTCATAACAAACCGTAATGCCACGTTCGGCATCCTGGTGGATTCCATCACAAGCGTCATTAATATAGACGAATCCGATATTGAAGCGCCGGAGGGCTTCATGAGCGACCTCAACCTGGAAAGCGTTGAGGGCGTGGCCAAGTTCGACGACAGGCTCATAATCCTCCTTGACACGGACAAGCTTGTGGCGCAAAACGAGATAGAGATTATGGACGCTGACCCTGCCGGAATTGCCAAAGAAACCACTGAGGACGTCCGGCAGATACCAACGGACACCGCCACCGCTACGTCAACCACTCCGCCCACTCCGGCAGCTCCGGTAACTCCGCCCACTCCGGCGGCGGTAAGGCCCGCAGAAGCACCAATAAAGGCTACACAGCAGGTGCGCCAGGTCAAAGAAGCGCTGAGCATGAAGTTCAGCGACAACGAGTCCAAGAACAATTTCCTGTTGAAGCTGGTTAAACTCATAGAGACCATGGCCTCAAAGGACTTCAATACCGCAGACACCATGATATCCGAGTTGCTCCAGCACACGGAAGGCGACCTGTACAACCGGATCGGCCAGGTGACCAGGAAGCTCCACAACTCACTCAAGGAGTTCAGAAGCGCCCTTGACCCGAGGATAAAACAGATAGCCAACGAGGACGTGCCCCAGGCCGTGGACAGGCTAGAGTACGTCATAGCCAAGAGCGAGGAGGCGGCCCACCGCACCATGGGAGTGGTGGAGAAATACCAGCTCAACATGCCTGAGTTCGAGGCACATGTGGGCAATGTCACAGCGCCCGATGAATCAAAGGAATTTCTCCGCGCATTCAGCGTGTCCCTCAAGGACGACCTCAACAAGATAATGCTCGCCCAGGAGTTCCAGGACATAACCGGCCAGACCATACACCGGGTGATCGACCTCGTAAACACCATCGAGGCCGAGCTCATAGGGCTTATTACTACTTTTGGCGAACGCGAGGGGGCGGAGGCCCCGGCCCCGGAGACCCGGCAGTCAGCAGAGAAGGTAACGCAGACCGAGGTCGAGGACCTGCTTAAGGAATTCGGGTTCTGATGGTAAAGGTCCTTGTTGTTGACGATTCCGCATTCATGCGCAATGCCCTCACAAGCATGCTCTCCTCTGACAAGGAGATCAAGGTGGTGGGCACTGCGCGTAACGGCATCGAGGCCATTGCCAAGGTCAAGACCCTCCGCCCGGACATCGTAACCATGGACATAGAGATGCCGCGCATGGACGGCCTCGACGCCCTGAGGCATATCATGGCTGAAAACCCATTGCCAGTGGTCATGGTGAGTTCCCTTACAGAGGAAGGTGCAAAGGTCACGCTGGAAGCGCTCGAACTTGGTGCGCTGGACTTCATCCCAAAGAACCTCCACGAACTTTCTGTTAACATCCTCAAGCTCAAGGAAACCCTTATAGAGAAAATAAAGCTCCTTTCGCGCACGAGCAGGGCCAAGCTGATAAGAAAAGCTCCGCCTCTACACAGACCCTTTAGAGAGACACAACCGGAACCCATGGCAGAGTCCCGTATGGACCGGGCCATTGGAGAGAAGCGCATGGCAATAGTTGCCATCGGCACATCCACCGGAGGCCCTAAAGCCCTTCAGGAGATACTGCCAAGCTTCCCTCGTAACTTCCCTGTGCCCATTGTCATAGCCCAGCACATGCCCAGCAACTTCACCGGGCCCTTTGCCGAGAGGCTGGACAGCCTGAGCGAGATAACCGTCAAAGAGGCCTCGCAAGGGGATACTGTCCTACCCGGACATGCCTATATAGCCCCTGGTGGGCACAACATGCGCATAACCCGCACCAGAGGGCTCGAGAACTCCATAACCATCTCCGAGAACAAGGAAGACTATATTTATTGCCCCTCAGTGGACGCGCTTTTCCTGTCTGTCACCGAGTTATTCCCCGGCAGGGTCCTGGGGCTGGTGCTCACCGGGATGGGCCACGACGGGCTTGAGGGAACAAAGGAGCTAAAGAAGGCCGGGGCGCGCATATTCGCCCAGGACGAAGACACCTGTGTGGTCTTCGGGATGCCAAAAGCAGTTGTGGATGCCCATCTGGTGGACAAGGTGCTGCCGCTTGAGAGAATAGCCGGAGAAGTCATCAACTCGGTCTAAGTGCCAACGGTCTCACGGAGACCTTTTAAACGGAGACCTTTTAATAGGTCGCGACGACCCAAACCGTATCCTCCTTAAATAAATAGCATTTATACAGGAAAAGCCTCTTTGGACGCATATCCCTAAAAGGACTGAAGTCGGCACAAGTCGCTCACGGCCTGGACGCTCCAGTTAATACCAGTCCGCGTGGCTGAGGGCCTGTGGCACCTTGAGAACGGTCGAGGCTGACGGCCACCAGTTAATACCAGCCCGTGGCTGGGGCCTGTGGCTGGGGGCCTGTGATATAATAAATGTCGATCAGTCAATCATCCTGGAAATAAGGAGGGGCCATGGAGCAACTTGCAAGTGGAGAGGACATTCTTCAGCTCGTAACATTCAATATGGGCACGGAAGAATACGCGGTTGATATCCTGAAGGTTCAGGAGATCAACAGGATGACAGAGATAGCAAAGGTCCCAAACGCCCCGCACTATGTGGAGGGCGTCATCAACCTTCGTGGCCGCGTAATACCAGTGGTCAGCCTTTCCAAACGCTTCAGTTTTTCTGAAAAAGAGCAGGACGAGCAATCCCGCATCATTATCATGGACATCCAGGGGATAACCATTGGCGTTATCGTAGACAGCGTCTCAGAGGTCCTTCGTATCCCTTCAAACACCGTGGACCCCGCACCCAGCGTGGCCACTGAACTGGGCACCGAGTTCATAAAGGGAATCGCGAAGATGGAGGACAGGCTCATCATCCTCATTGACATGGACCTGCTGATAGAGCGCTCTGAGAGCGTGGACATGCTTGAGGCCTCCCATAAAGTCATAGGTGAGTAACCACCCCATTCATGCCATATGAGTTCTGTTTGTACAGGGGTGTGAACAGGATGTCACGATCTGCTGCTACTTATGTTAATATGTATTCACATTCCGGAGGCTCCATCGCACGGACATCTGGATGAGGGATCTACATTACTCAAACAGTGTTTGGAGGTACCTGGTTATAATACGCAAAAGTGTCATTATATTGGTTAGTTGCATTATTTCTATTGCCTTGCTGTCCTCATTGGCCGTGGCAAATGATTTCACGATCGCCATCATGCAGGACAAGGCCGGTGAGGCAAAGAAGTTCCATTTCCTTCTGGAATACATGAACTCCAAGGGCTTGCATGCCAGGTTCATCACTGCCCGAAACTATCCGACCGCGGCCAACATGTTCGCCGCCGGCAAGGTTGACGCCATGTTCAGCGGCTCGGGCATTGCAGGGAGCTTCATAATAAAGGGCTTGGCTTACCCCGTTGTGCGCCCGGTGAGCAAGGACGGGTGGAGCACATACTGGGCCGTGGTGCTCGCGCCCAAGGGCTCGGCCAAGTTCGACAACAATTCATCATATTTCAAGAACAAGAAAGTGATATTCGGCAGCCTGGCCTCAAGCGGGGAGTTCTTTTTCCGCTCCATACCGGGCTCTGCGGCAGCTGCCGGAGCGGAGCTGAAGGCCCCATCACACGGCTCGGCCATTAACGCACTTGGACACGGCAGAGCTGATATAGCCATCGTGAAAAACCGGGTATGGGACAAAATGAAGGAAGATTACCCCGACCTCATCAAGGTAGGAGAGGACAAGGGCGCAAACCCCAACAGTACGCTCATTGCCTCCAGGAAATCCGACCCTGCCATAGCAGCAAAGGTAAAGAGTGTCCTGCTTGCGCTTACGTCCGACAACTCGGCTTTGGCAATGAAGGCCAAGAATGCACTGGGGATACTTGGATATATTGAGACCACGGAAAAAGACTTCAAGCATACCCTCTCTCTGCTTAAATCCGCAGGGGTCACAAAAGACTTCAACTTCAAGTTCTAGGGGGCCAGGGGCCACGGGCCCCTTTTACTTGTCTTTCTTGTCGTTCCTATCTTTCCTGTCTTATTAGTCTCTTCTAATGGTTCGGGTATTGTAGCTGTCTTTGATTTGCGTTAGATGCGCAGATGTAATCTTAGACATTCTGATTCCTTCATATACAAGTAAGAATGTATGAAGGGTCGCGACGACTCGAATGCTTTATTTTGAAGCAGATGACGTTCTAATTACTTCAAACGTTCTAAAGGGCTGATTTGCGTTAGATGCAAGCAAGAAAGTATGAAGGCGTACAGCCTTACTTAGAGAACACGCTGAATGCTTTATTGCACCGCAGATGACGTTCTAATTACTGCAAACGCTCTAAAGGGCTGATTTGCGTTAGATGCAAGTAAGAAAGTATGAAGGCGTGTAAGCACACGCCGAATGCTTTATTGCGCCGCAGATGACGTGAATCAGCCCTTTAGGGGATTACTTTGTTTAGGGGGTACTCTACTATCCCTGTAGCTCCGACTTCCTTGAGCCTGGGGATAAGGTCACGGACGGTCTTCTCAGCTATTATCGTGTCAACGTCGAACCAGCCCTCCTGGGCAAGCTGTGAAACGGTGGGCGAGTTGATGGAGGGCAGCAAGCTCATGACCCGCTTCATGGATGACTGGGGCACGTTCATCTTGAGGCCCACCTTCTCCTGGGCGGCAAGGGCGCCCTGGAGCAGAAGCACAAGGTTCTCTATCTTGCGCCGTTTGAACCCGTCCTTCCAGGATTCCCTGTTGGATATAAAGCGCGTTGTGGACTCAAAGAGCACCTCAACAATGCGCAGGTTGTTTGCCCTCAAAGAGCTTCCGGTCTCGGTAAGCTCCACTATTGCATCGCACAGCAGCGGTGGCTTGACCTCTGTGGCTCCCCAGGAAAAGTCCACGTCCGCCTTGATCTTGTTCTGTCTGAGCCAGCGATTTGTATAGCCCACAAGCTCGGTGGATATGCGTTTGCCGCTTAAGTCCTTTATCTTCTTTATCTTCGAGTCATTGGGCACGGCCAGCACCCAGCGCACGGGGCGGAGCCCCTCCTTGGCATAGCTCAGCTCGGCCACCTCGCGGACCTTCGCGTTCTGCTCCATGATCCAATCCTTGCCCGTAAGGCCGCAGTCGATAATGCCCTTCTCCACATACCCGGCCATCTCCTGAGCGCGGATGAGCATGGGCTGGATCTCGGGGTCGTCCACGCTGGGGTAGTAGGAGCGGCTGGAGACCGAGAAGTTATAGCCAGCCTTCCTGAAAAGCTTAAAGGTCGCCTCCTGCAGGCTCCCCTTGGGCACACCCAGTTTTAATATTTTCTTCTTTGCCATCCGATTAATTTACCAGAACCCCTCCAGGCAATGCAATCCAGCCACGGGCTGGATTAAACTGGAGGCCGTCAGCCTCGACCGTCCTAAGGAAATGCCACGTACCAGTAGCCGTCAGCCTCAACCGCATCCAGGAGAAGATTGGACGTGTACTGATTTGGAGTTGATACAAAGAAGAACCTTATGAAGGTCAAGGCGTGCTTGTTGTACGTCGAGTGGCTTATTCTGCCGTAGATGCTGTGAATCAGTAGCGTCGGACGCGGATGACGCCGTCGCTTTGAGTAATGGTGCGCACGATGGCATTCAGCTGCTTTTTGTCCTTGACCTCCAGGACAAAGGTTATGCGCGCGCTCCGCTCCTGGTTGCTGGTATTGGCCTCCATGTGCGAGATATTGATGTCTTCTGCTGATATGACAGAGCTTAGAGTCGTGATTATCCCTGGCTTGTCTGCTGTGTCCACAACAATACGGGCATATGCGTTATGATCTTCGTCCCGCTTCCAGTCCACCTCTATGAGTCGGGCAGTGTCCGTAGTGAGACGGTCCAGGTTATGGCAGTCCTGCCGGTGCACCGCAACGCCCTTGCCGCGGGTGATGAACCCCATAAGCTCGTCGCCTGGCACAGGGTAGCAGCATTTCGCTGTATGGTACAGCACGTCGTCCACACCGCGTATGGTTATGCCCTTGTGTTCTCCATCGGTCTTCTTCTTAGGGCGGGCGGGTTTTTCTTCCTTCACCTCGCGGTCCGGCTGAAGCCGGTTCATCACCTGCACCGAGGATATCTTCCCGTAGCCCATGGCCGCAAACAGGTCGTCCATGTCATCTAGCTTGTAGGACTCCAGTACCTTGATCATGTCCTCGCTCTTAAGGAGGGAGGCAGGCAGGCGGTTCTTCTTCAGCGCGCCCTCAAGGAGCTTCGTCCCAAGCTCCATGCTCTGTTTGCGCTCCTCTATCTTCAGCCACTGCTTGATGCGGCTTTTTGCACGCTGGGTGACCACGAACTTGAGCCAGTCGCGGCTTGGCTTATGGGTCTTGGAGGTAAGCACCTCCACGGTGTTCCCGCTCTGCAGGCGGTACCTCAGAGGGACCATCTTCCCGTCCACCCGCACTCCAACGCACCTGTGGCCCACCTCTGTATGTATGGCATAGGCCATATCAACTGGAGTGGAATCCTCGGGCAGTTCCTTTATGTCCCCCTTGGGGGTGAACACGTATATAACCTCCGGGACCACCTCGCTCTTTACAGCCTCCAGGAAAGCGCGGGCGTCGGTGGCCTCCTCCTGGTGGCTATGCACCAGGTCGCGGAGCCAGGATATGTAGCGCTGGTCGCGCTCCTTGAAACCGCTCTGCTCCTTGTACTTCCAGTGAGAGGCGATGCCCTCCTCCGCAATGCGGTCCATCTCCTCGGTCCTTATCTGGAATTCCACCCTCTCCCCGCCGGGGCCGATGACCGTCGTATGAAGTGCGCGGTACATGTTGTTCTTGGGCACACCGATGTAATCCTTGAACTTCCCAGGCACAGGCTTGAATGTGGCATGCACAAGGCCAAGGATCGCATAGCAGTTCGCTTTTGTGTCGGTTATGACCCGAAGGCCAAGCACATCGTGTATCTGCTCAAAGGGAATGCCCTGTAACTGCATCTTATAGTAGATGCCGTAGAGGTGCTTGACACGGCCTGAGACCGTGCCGGGTATGTCCGCCTCCGTGATCTTCTGCTGTATCGTGGCGGTGAGGGCCTTTACATATCCCTTGTGCTCGGAGCGCTTATTCTTGACCTTGCGTGAGATGTCTTTATAGAGCGCCGGCATCAGGTACCTGAAGCTCAAATCCTCGAACTCCGCCTTCATCCAGCCAATGCCAAGGCGGTTAGCCAGCGGGGCGTAGATGTCCAGGGTCTCCTGGGAGATGCGGTTGCGCTTGGTGTCCGGCAGGTGCTCAAGGGTGCGCATGTTGTTCAGCCGGTCGGCAAACTTGATAAGTATCACCCGGATGTCCTCGTACATGCTCAGCAGCATTTTGCGGAAGTTCTCCGCCTGGGCCTGTTCGCGGCTCTTGAACTCCATAAGCCCCAGCTTCGTAAGGGCGTCAACAAGGAAGGCCACCGTGTAACCAAAACGTTTCTTGATGTCGTCGGCAGTCGTGTTGGTGTCCTCAACAGTGTCATGAAGGAGCGCGGCAGCTATCGTGGGCACGTCCATCCGCATATTGGCAAGGATGTCCGCAACAGCCAGGGGGTGCTCCATGTACGGGGTGCCTGCCTTGCGTTTTTGCAGGCCGTGGGCCTCGCTGGAGAACCAGTATGCGCGCTTAAGCTGCTCTATGTCAGCTCCAGGGAGATATGAGCGCACCTTGGCTTCGAGTTCCTCGATGCTCTTTACACCCTGGTCGGCCTTTGAGGCCTGTTTCTTCTTTTCACCCGTTGCTTTAGGCATTCTCTATTATACGTCGAAGGGTGCCACAGGCACCATTTTTAAAAGACTGGGTGCCACGGGCAACATTTAGTTGGGCTTGCAATAATATGTGTGATATAAAGGGCATGCAGGAAATACTTAAGAGGGCATGTATAAAAAAGCTGGACTAATCTTCGAGCATAACAAGAGAAGACATTATCGCCACTGACCATACGATGTCTGAAAGGGATATCTGGAAATCTATTGTGGAGTCAAAAAGCAGATCCACGCGCGGAGGGAACTCCTCCTCTTCGTCCTCAAGCCATAGCACAAGTGTCACGGGAACGCGGGGAAGCGGGTACAGGCGAATGGCTGCATCCCCATAGCCCTCCACAATTTCAGCCCCGTATTCCTGGCCGGTAGCCTTGAACTCATCCGGATCGCGTCCAAAACGGGAGGCTATCTGGTCCAGGGGGAGAACATGAGTGCCAGCGGAGAAACGGTGGCCCCCTTTTACGTCAACCGGGCGGAGGTACTTCCCTGTGGGGTCTATGTGAATGGCGCTGTTGAGGTACCACAACACAGAGAGCCTGAAGAAGTCCTTGAGCTTCTTAAGGAACAGGCAGCCCTCCTCTGAGGGGCAGTCAATGCGCTTTTTGGCGGGGATAACAAGGAACTCCACCCCAAAGGAAAAGACATGGTAGGTGCCGCTTGGAGCGTCGTACCTGACCCCGGCCCTGCGGCAGACCTCCGCAGGGTCCCTGGCGACTAGCTCTTCCCAGCCCTTGGCCTCGCCGTGGACTATTTTTATGGGTACTATCTCCTCAGACATGACCAATGGATTATACAGGATGGATAAACTGGCGCGCTACCAGGAACAGAAACCAAAAATAATCCGCCCCGGGGCCTGTGCCCCGGAGCGGCGAAGGTGCATCACATGAAGCCTTACAGGGTTCCCCCTATGCTGCCAGAGTCTTTACAAGATGGCCGTACATCTGGAATTCCTTGCCCTCTTCCTTTCGGACCGACTTGTAGAAATCGCATATAAGACAGGTCTTTTCCTTCTGGGCAAAAGTCCCCTGGGCCTTGTCCCCACAGAAGGTGCCGGCTATCACCCAGCAAGCCCTGCCAGCATTCTTACCCCCATGCACATTGTTCAGCCTGGTCTCCTCAGTGGCAGGACACACACCGAATTCCGCTACACTCTTGCCTCCGGCCTCGCGACCGCATTCCTTGAACTCCCAGCAATTCTGTTTCAAATTTCCCCTCCCCATTTGTTGCATTTTTACATAGTGTGAGAATAATAGCACATCAAATAATAATTGCGTGAGGAAACTTCGCACTTGGGCATCTGGTCTGTTATTAATAAAGTTGAGGAGTTAGGCAGTTGATAATAACAGGCGACCCTCCGTTGGGAGAGCCTTCTGCGGCGGATCAATGGATGGTATTCGGCGCGCCGACAAGCTCCACGACCGTGATCTCCGGAGGGGAGAGCACCCTCACCGGAGGCCCCCAGCTTCCGGTGCCCCGGCTTACATGGAGAAGTCCGCCGCCGGGTAAATCGTATGTGCCGGTTATGTATGGATAGATTATCCTGGTTAGCAGGTTAAAGGGGAATATCTGGCCGTTATGCGTATGGCCGGAGAGCTGGAGGGCTACCTTGCCCTTTGTGCCTTCAAGGACAAAGGGAACGTGCTTCAGTACAATGACCGAGTCCCCTTTGGGCAGGGCCTCAAACAGCTTGCCAGCATTCAACTCCTCCTGGGCCTCGGGCGCTGCACGCTCCCGGAAATCCATTCCTACTATGCTCAGGCCCTCCACTGGCCTTGCGGCCTCGTCCCTTAGCATCTGGAACCCAGCCAATGCGTGGAATTCCATCGAGTAGTCCACGCCTGCGTAGTACTCATGGTTTCCCATCACCGCAAACTTCCCGAGGGGGGCTCCTAAACTGGCAAACATCCGTGCCATTTCCACAGAGTCGTGCATGAGCCCGTCAACGATGTCCCCGGTGGAGACGATAATGTCCGGGCCCTCGGCCTCGATGGCGGCCATTACCTTAAAAAGCCTGCCCTGGCCCTGCGTTGGCCCAAGGTGGAGGTCTGATATCTGCACCAGCTTGATCGTCCTGCCCGGGGGCAGCCCCTTGAGCATCAGGCTTATCCGCTCTGTTGTGAGCCCCCGTGCCTCAAAAACTCCATAAACAAAGACCGCAAAGGAAAAGGCCAGCACAACAAAGAACACTGTGCGCACAGGCAATGCCGGGAGCGCGCCGCGTGTAATGAGCGTGGCCAGGCGATACAGGTCTGGAAGCACCGCTGTTGTGGCAAAGATGAAGACAAATCCGAACCAGAGCATCACAAGCATGGCAAGGGGCCTGGCTATTACGTCCATGCCCACCCGCTCTATCACCCGCACAAGGATCGGCCCAAATACCATAAAAAGCCCGAAAAGCGCCAGCCCCAGCGTGCCCTTCCACCCAAGGGCAAAGGCCACCCTGGCCTTTGAGAGCGCATAGGCGTTCATGCCCCCGTAAATCGTAAAATATATGAGCAGAAATGTTGACATGTGTATATCTTAATGCATCATGGAATTATTATGACCCAGGCCACGAGGAAAAGAGCTTCAGTATATTCAGCCCCTCCTCTTTCATCGAGGGCCACCGCAACAGGAGCGCATCTGAATACACCGAGGCCTTTATCTCGCCGCCTCTGGCCAGGAAACTCACCGCCCCGTCCCTGCCTGTGACATAGACCTTCACCCCGGGCCTCTCCTTAAGCGCAAGCCTTGAGGCCTTTGTGAGCTTTGTGGCAGAGGCCACCACAGTGTGAGCACCCGTGGCGTCAAGCATTATCTCAAGTGCGGGTACGTCCTGCCCGTGGTGAGGGGCCTTGAGCACATCCGCCCGGAGCCATTCAGCCGGAATCTGCCAGATGTTCACCGCCGCGTCCCCGCCAATGTCTCCTGAGAAAACAAAGGAGGCCCCCCCGCCCGTGAGGCGCAGGACAAGTGAATGGTCATTGACAGCACGAACACCATCCTCACTTGATACAAAGCCCTCATATGGGTGAAGCACGAGCATATTGAAACCCTCGCCCTCGATGACATCACCGCGCCTCAGGCTCCGGCGCGCTATACCCTCAAGCGCTCCGCCCGAGGGATATTCCACCCAGCCGTTGTCCCATACCTCGCTCACCGTGAACTCCTCTATTAACCGCCGCACGCCACCGGCGTGGTCCGCATGCGCGTGCGAGAGCACAAGCGCGTCTATCGTCCTTATGCCCCGCATGCGGAGATACGACGCCACCTCATACCCGCTCCTTGCTGAGTCCACCACAAGCGTCCCCCCTGAGGGAAGTTCCACCACAACGGCGTCAGCCCGGCCCGCGTCAGGGAAGGTGACCCGCATGGTGTCCGTGTCCTTCGGGCCAGGGGGCAAGGCACTAAATATCATGTAAGCGCCAAGGGCCACGCTCAGCACGGGAACCAGGAGCAGCCAGCGCCTGTGGCGATACCGGAACCAGAGCGCAAACCCTCCGTAGTACAGCACAAGCACCCCGGCCGGAAACGCCGGCACATCCACCGAGGCCATGGGTACTGAGGCAAAGCTCCCGGCAAGCGCAATAGCGGCCTTTGCGGCCGCAGCCACAAGCGGCCATGTCAGATAGTATCCGGTCAGTTCATACGATGCCGCGCCAAGAAGGGAAAGAGGCACCAGCACCATGCTCACAAGCGGGCCCACTAAAAGGTTGGCCACGGGCGAGATCAGAGAGACATAGTGGAAGTAATACGCCACGAGCGGGAACAGCCCCACCGAGGCAGCCAGCGTGATGAGCACAAGCCCCCGGACATATCTCAAACCCCTCCGAATCCCGCCGGGCTCATCAAGCTCCGCGAAATCCGGAGGCCCGGCATCCCCATGCCAGATGAACATGCCGATAAAGAGCACAGCTAGAAATGACATCTGAAAGGAGACGCCGGAGAGGGCCTGGGGGTCAATAATCATGATGACCGTGGCCGCTAGCCCCAAAAATGGCAGCCACCCCCCGCGCCTTCCTATCAGAAGCCCTGCAAGGAACATCCCGGTCATCACAAAGGCCCGCACCGAGGGCACGCGCGCCCCTGACAGAAACAGGTATGCGAGCATAAAGGGGAAGGTTAAAAGCGCGGCAGCCTCAGAGGGAGTTATGTGCTCGCACATGCGCTCAAGCATCGTGCGCGGCAGGCGTGCAAGGACGAATCGCAGCACGCCAAAGAGCACGAGCGCGAAAAAACCGAAATGAGTGCCCGATATGCTGAACAGATGCGCAAGCCCCGCCCTCTGAAAGTCAGATCGGATCTCACTAGCCCCCGGAAGCCTTCCGCTTGTGGTCACGGCCGCCACAAGGGCCGCCTCTGCCGGAGGCAACAGCCTTCCTATCTCCTTGTTCAGCCTCTGCCTGATGCGGTTCACCGTCACTTGCGGGGTCATGATAATGCCCCCGTCAGAGCCAGGAGAACCGTACGACACGGAAGCTGCGGCATCCTCTAAATAGGCAAAGGGCTCGGAGGCCCTCGCGCCAGGGTTGAGCCTTACACGCGGGGCCACAAGCCTGGCCGTGAGCGTGCTGCTCTGGCCCACACCAAAGGCCTTGCCGGAGAGCACGTCCACTTCACCGACGAAATCCTTTGCGCCTGCCCTTGCCCCACTGGTTATCCGAAACCGCTGGGAATACCCGCCGCTTATCTGACTGGGAGGGGAGACAAAATAACCCTCAAGCTCTAAAGGAGAGTACCCAAAGGCCCCAGGCTCCGGCACAGGCCCTGCCGGGCGCAAGACCACAAGCAGCACGCCGGCAAGAAGCAAAAGGCAGGCCGCAAAATGCCTCTTTCTCAGGAAATGCACCAGAAGGACAACAGCGGCTACCGCACATAGACGGGGAAACCAGGCAGCAACCGTGCCGAGCCCGGCCCCTGCCAGAAAGACCAGAAAAGGTATGCCAGCCATTAACCCATTTTCTGTTTAATGACCTTTGAGATTCCCGAGGCGAGCGCCTTGATCTGAGCGTCGTCCTGGCCCTCTATCATCACGCGGATGAGGGACTCTGTGCCCGAGGCCCGCACAAGCACCCGCCCGCCCTTGCCAAGGGTATGCTCAACGTCCTTGATGGCCGCATGTATGTCAGGGTCCGAGTTCCACCCGGTCTTTTGCTCAACCACAACATTCTGGAGCACTTGCGGGAATATCTCGATGTCCGCCGCAAGCTCCGAGAGCTTTCGGCCCGAGCCTGCCATGAGCGCCAGCACCTGCAGGGCTGTCATGGGGCCGTCCCCGGTGGTGTTGTGGTCAAACATAATTATATGGCCTGACTGCTCCCCTCCAAAATTGTAGCCGTCCTTTACCATGCGCTCTGTGACAAAGCGGTCCCCAACTCGGGTGCGGATGAGTTTCATCCCCCGGCCCTCAAGGAACCTCTCAAGCCCGATGTTGCTCATAACGGTGGACACCACGGCATTGCCCTTTAGGGTGCCCGCTTCCTGCATCTGCACGGCAAGCATTCCCATCACGTGGTCACCGTCCACCATGCCGCCCAATTCATCACAAAACAGCGTGCGGTCCGCGTCGCCGTCGTGCGCTATGCCCACGTCCGCGCCGAACTCACTAACGAGCTTCGCAAGCTTGTCCACATGCAGACTTCCGCAATCGAGGTTGATGTTAGTGCCGTCGGGCTTGTCATGCACTGTCATCACTTCTGCGCCAAGCTCTTCAAGCAACATTGGCGTTACCTTGTAGGCCGCGCCGTTTGCACAGTCCACTACAACTTTCATGCCCTCAAACATCATGCTGTCCGGCACGGTGGATTTCACGAACTCGATGTATCTGCCAAGGGCGTCGTCCAGGCGGTGGGCCTTGCCTATCCCGTCCCCGGCAGGGCGGCGGCGGAACACTCCCTGGCCTGCCACCATCTCCTCTATCTTGCGCTCTGTCTCATCAGGGAGTTTTAAACCCTCGTGCGAGAATATCTTGATGCCGTTGTCGTCAAAGGGGTTGTGGGATGCGGATATGACAAAGCCCGCGTCCGCGCGAAGCACGCGCGTGAGGTAGGCCACTCCGGGAGTGGGCACCGGCCCCAGCAGGGTCACGTCCATGCCCATGGAGCATATGCCGGAGGTGAGCGCGCTCTCAAGCATGTAGCCCGACTGGCGCGTGTCCTTGCCTATGAGGACCATGTTGCGCCCATGCTCGCTCTTTAATACCCTTGCCGCAGCCAGACCCACTTTCAGGACCGTCTCTGGCGTCATCGGGTGGGCGTTCACCCTGCCCCTTATGCCATCAGTGCCAAAAAGCCTCATGCGTGGCTACTCCTTCCCTGCTATCTCTTTTATCATTGCGCTGCACAGTGCAATACCAAAAACACACGCTGCACTGAGCAATACCCAAAACACTGCCCAGCGTTTTCATCACTTCCTCAGCAACATAGCCTGCGGCGGCGGGCTAATCCTTCCCTATTATCACCTTTATCATCACGCTGTCCTCATTAATGCTCACACCACCCTGGTCAGCGTTTATAAGCACTTCCTCGGCCACGTCGTCCACTGCTCCGGAGATGTCAACAGGCCCGGCATCGAGGCTCCTGAGCCCGGCAACCGCGCTCCGGGCGCCTTTGACACTCACCGACCCGGGGACGACCTCCACCCCGCGCACGGAATATCCCTTCATGGGAAGTCCGGTGACAACCGCCCGCACAGGGGTGTCACGTTCCACCAACTCTTCAAGCCTGATGTTTAAAAGCGCGGGCTTTACCCTCACAAGCCTTACAGTGGCCGGGTGTTTCACATCACGCTTGCGCACCTCAAAGGAATGCCTGCCCACACCGAGGCCGGACATGTCCAGCACCACCCGCAGGTCGCCGGGTTCCAGTACGTGCAGAAAACGCTCGTGGCCCTTAAGCGTGAGGATTACCGTGCGGCTGGCAGGCTCGGCCACCAGCACGCCCTCGGCAAGGTTGTCGTACACAACAGGGGCTTCCACCGAGATCACTGTCTGCCCTATTACCACCACAGCGCCCCAGAGCATCGCGGCAAGGCCAACGCTGGCAAGCTTGAGCCAGAGGTTCTTCTTGAGGGAGAAGTTCATAGCGCGTCTCCCCCTGCAGTGAAGATCTCCGTGATCCGGTCCCTCAGGCTACCCATGTGCAGGTCGGTCTCCATCTGGCCTGAGACGCTCAGGGCTATGGAGCCTGTTTCCTCGGACACCACAATGACCACCGCGTCCGTCTCCTCCGTGACAGCCAGGGCTGCACGGTGGCGCGTGCCAAGGGCGCGGCTGATCTCAGCCTCCAGCGCTATGGGAAGAAAGCACCCGGCAGCAACGACCCTGCCTGCGCGGATAACCACCGCCCCGTCGTGGATGGGAGAGCCAGGGTGAAAGATGGCGCCCAGCAGCTCGCGCGTCACGTGAGCGTCAAGCACTGTGCCAAGCTCTATGAAATCCTCAAGCCGGGTGTTTCGTTCAAGCACAATAAGGGCCCCTATACGCTGTGTGCCCATGCCCACGGCTGCCTTCACCACCTCGTCCAGCACTTTCAACTCCTCGGCTGAACGCAGCGGGCTGAAGAGGGTCTTCTCGCCCATGCGGGCAAGGGCTGAGCGTATCTCAGGCTGGAATACTATAATCACCGCTATGACCATGTAGGCCCAGAGGCCGTTGAGCATCCACTCCAAGGTGTAGAGAGGGACCATGCGGGAAACTATTGAAGCCAGAAGAAGGAGCGCCAGGCCCACCAGCATCTTTGCGGCCTTTGTCCCTTTAAGTACTATGAGAAGGCGGTAGATGATGAGCGAGACCAGGGCGATGTCAACAAGGTCCCTGGGCCCAACCTGCGCCAGTATCCCGCTCATACCCTGCCCTCAAGCCAGTCCAGCGGGTCCACCGCCATCTGCCCGCCATTGCCGTCAGCAAATACAACGCGTGCGATGCCGGCGTTCAGGACCATCCGCTTGCACATCATGCAGGGCTCGCTCTGGCACTCGCCCGTGTCGCAGTCCGTGCCTGCTATGTAGATAGTGGCTCCGTCAAGCTGGGTCATGGAGGCCCTAATGATGGCGTTTGCCTCGGCATGCACACTATGGCAGAGCTCATAGCGCTGGCCGTGGGGCACGCCAAGCTTCTTGCGCGTGCACTGGCCCTCCTCAAGACAGTCGCGCATGCCGCGCGGGGCGCCGTTATAGCCGGTGCTCACGATTATGTTGTCCTTGGATATGACAGCGCCGTACTTGCGCCTCAGGCATGTGGCGCGGAGCGATACGGCCTTTGCTATATTCAGGAAATATTCGTCCCAGCCAGGACGCTCCCCCCATTGCTCGTTTATCTCCATGGGTTATATATTATCATATGGGACAAGATGGAAACCCGCCAGCTAATAACCAGTAAAGCTTCAAAATTCTGAAGCATTTGTGACCATTATTTATGCGGGGTGGTTCCAACACCTCGGTACGTCGGCACGTCGGCACGAGTCGCCCACGACAGTTGCCCACGACAGTCGCTCATGCCCCTGCTAGTCGTCGCGATCCTGGTACTGGTAGGCATGCACGCGGACTTGTTTGTGTTTATCAGTTAATCAATAATGAATAACATCATTTATCTGTAAGTGGGGTGTTCCCATCCCCACTCCCCAGGGCCATATTTTCTGCTCGCCCAGAAAACATGGGAAAAGAGGGCGATTTCACTTTTCCTTAAGATTTGAATGCCAGATGCGCGCTCATTATCTGTATTAAACATACTGGTACGACGAACCCGCTCTCCGAGTCTACCCTTGTTCAGAAGTCATATTGCTTTGGCGTTCACGCATGGGCGCGCAAAGAGGCAAGGACAGAGGCACTGGCACAAATTCCCAGTCAAAGCGAAATGGGGGAAGCTCAAGGAATGAAGTCATTTATTAATTGGAGTTCTTTGACTTGCCTTGCTTGTCTGCGATTCTTTTTTTGCAGGGTTTAAGGTCAACTGCATTTATCTTAAAAAGAATCCTGCCCTCCTTCGCAAATTCCCTGACCTTCCTAAGGGCAGAAGGGCGGAACGGGGGAGGCTCAAGGAATGAAGTCATTTATTAATTGGAATTCTTTGACTTGTCATGCTCACCTGCGATTCTTTAATACTATGTCCCTGGTTCAATAAGGAAGTGCAACACTTGGCATAGCGGCTACTTGGCTGGTACGCTTGGTGGTTATGGGAAAAGAATACATGCATTTGAGTCTTGATAAACGGGACAAGATAACAGAATTGAAATTGGATGGCATGAGCCTTAGAGCTATTGCCAAAGCGCTGGGGCTGGGCCTGAAAATCTGCAAAAAAACCCGCAGGCCCGGGATCAGAACCTGCGGCCATCATGTTCTATTTCAATGTGTAATGACAAGAGAGCCCGAAGCTGCCGGGGCTACTTGAGCTATTTGACTTGGGGCCTTTCTGTAAGCTGTCCCTTTCTCCTGCCCTTTCTGTCAAGGCGATAGTACTTGGCATCGTCAGCGGGAACGTACAAGGTGCTGCCCGTATTTACGCTCCTGACCATCAGCCATCCCTCCGGGGAATCTCCAAGCACTTCAAGCATGCCTACTTCTTCCCTGAAGCCCAGCCTGGGGCTTTTAAAAGAAGGCCCCTGGTATACCCTGGCGTATGTGGGGAAATCTATCTCAAATGAGATACCAATGCCTTTTATTGGGATAACCTCAGGGCCTGCCTGCATGGGGGCGGCAGGCTCGGCAGGCTCCTCCGCAGACACCTCTTGAACCGGTTCAGACGGCTCAGACGGCTCAGGGGCCATGGGCACGGCATGCGGCACTGCCTCCATATAAGCAGAAGGCGCAGGGGCATCAGCAGGGGTCTCAACCGGCTCGGCCCCGGCTTCCATGGGCTCCTCAAGTGGCGCGGAAACCTCTTCCACCACTTCCACCACTTCAGCTGGCTCCATCTGCTCCATAGGCTCCATCTGCTCCATAGTCTCCATAGGCTCTTGGGCCATAACCTCTGGCAGAGCCTCTTCCATAGCTGGGGCCTCATCTGAGACGCGAACTATCACCGCGTAGAGCGTCTTTCCGTCTACCTCTTTCTTTCGAAGGTAAGCGAACTTGCCCTCCGCATCATATCTGTTTCTGAGGGCCTGCGCGTTTGCCTCCACGCCAAATACCCCCACCTGCTCCTCTGCCGAAGCTAGGGCCATACCTTCCGGCGAAGCCTGGGTCCCACCTGAGACGCGCACTATCACCGCATATAGTGTCTTTCCGTTAATCTCTTTTTTGCGCAGAAATGCGTTCTTTCCCTGTGCAGCCAGCTCGTTTCTGAGGGCCTGCGCGTTTTCCTCCACACCAAACGCCGCCACCTGTTCTTCACCTTCGGGCTCTGCTGCGATGGTAACTGCCGGAAATATTATAAAAGAGAAAAACAAAGCAAAAAAGAGGACACAACAGCCTGCGGGTATGGTCCAGCGTGAAGATCTTGTCCTATCCATAGTGCTTCCCCCCAAAAACGTTGTTTGATTTAGAATACTAGATTTTTCCCAATCAATCAACATGTTTGTTGGAGCCGCGGGGGCCACAGGCCCCTTTTAATTTCAGTTTGTTGATATACCAGAACTTGAAACCATCAGGCTTGCTGATTTGCTGTAGGGGCCACAGGCCCTTTTAATTCACTGTTAAAAGCGTATCAGAGGTCGAAACCATCAGGCTTGTTGATTTGCTGTAGCTGGTAGTAAGTCGGCACGACTCGTACCGAAAAAGTATGAAGGCGTACATTCAAGCGCTCTGATTCGCTCATATACAAGTAAGAAGTCGCGAAGTAGTACTTCTCCGTACTTCGAGCGGCTTATTACGCAGTAGATGGGCGAATCAGCAAGACTGGGCGTTGCGAAGAGAGATGCGCTGCCATAACTCCTCGGGAAGTTCCTCGGAGTACTCAGATACAGGGAATGTCATGCCGCATGCCATGCAGCTTAAAAATACGGTGCGTCATGTGAAGTGGAGCCCCACCTCTCCTTTACATTGCCTGCATCTCATAGCGGATATTTTACAAAAGCCGCAGCCTTTGTGCCACCACAACTTTTGAGGGCCATATGCCGTCATATTTGCCCGTGCTCGCATCGGTGCATATATAAGTTTGACTTGGCCTTTGTTTTTATGCAAAATATTGAGTGGACCTGTGTGCTTCCCGTGGGTTTGCTACGGGATGTTGCAAGCACCATGTTTTTCAGCTTTCCCTGTGGCCTCTGTAGCAGGGAGGTTTATTACGTATTAACTGTGCGAGGTAATAGCAATGCCTATTTACGAATATAAATGTAGTGCGTGCGGGTACGGCTTTTCCGTGCTCACGCTCTCAAGCGCCAAGGCGGCAGATACTACCTGTGCATCCTGTGGAAGCCCGGATGTGCAAAAACAGATGTCCGCTTTTGCATGCGCGCCCTCTGCCACGGGCCAAGGGTTTATCGGAGGCGACGGCGGAGGCGGAGGCGGGGGCGGCTGAGGCATAAGCCATTGCTGAGCGTGGCCCGGCACTCTGGACGCACCAAGAAACTCCTTGACTTACTGTATGAACCCACATAAAATGGCATAGGATATGGCAAAAGTACTACTGGCAGACGACAGCGCTACGATGCAGAAGGTGGTGGACGTGGTCCTCAGAGAAGAGGGCTATGACGTCCAGAGCGCAAACACCGGGGAAGAGGCCCTTCAGGCGATGGGCACCTTTGCACCCGACCTTGTGCTTGCATACATCAAGCTGCCGGGCATGAACGGCTATGACCTTACGGGTCAGATCAAAAGCTCATCAAACATCCCCGTGGTGCTGCTTGCCGGTGCCTTTGAACCTGTGGACGAAGCCCTGAGAGACGCCTGCGGGGCGGACGACACGCTCGTCAAACCCTTCCAGACAGAGGACCTGCTTGCTTGCATCAGGAAATTCCTGCCTGAAGCAGGGGCTACTCCGGCTGAAAGTGCTGTAGAAGATGACGACATAGTATTTGACATGAGCGGCGAAGACGATGAAGCCGAGGCCGAGCCTATGCCTATGGAGGTTGAGGCCGAAGTCGTGGAAGCCGAAGTCGTGGAAGCCGAAGTAGTGGAGGCCGAAGTATACGAGGCCGAGCCTATGGAGGTCGAGGCCGAAGTCGTGGAGGTCGAGGCTGAGCCTATGGAGGTTGCCAGTGAGGCAGCACCAGTTGCTCCTGCCGCAATGCCTCAGATGGACATGCCAAGCTCTGACCAACTCAGCGCCATCTTCATGAGGACCGTTGAGGAGAAGGTCATCGAGGCGGTTAAAGGCGCTGACGTCCGCGACGCCATTGTTACGCTTCTTGAGCCGCGCATAAACGATATCCTTAACGAGATGCTCACCGACGTCATGCCCGAACTGATACAGAAGCTCCTGAAGGAGATGGTGGAGGGCAGCCTCTCCATGCTCAACAAGGAACTGGAGAACATCATGTGGGAGACCGTGCCCGAGCTTGCAGAGACACTTATCAAGAAAGAAATAGAGAAGATCAAGGCAGAGAGCTGACCTTGCCCCCTGTCCTCCCCTTACATACGAGATGAAAGAGTTCCCAAAATCCTACAACGCGGCAGAGGCCGAGCAGAAGTGGTACGACTTCTGGAGCCATAAGGGCTACTTCATGCCCGAGGTCAACCATAACGGCGAGCCTTACTCCATAGTCATCCCGCCCCCCAATGTCACCGGAAGCCTGCACATGGGACATGCGCTGAACGCCACCTTGCAGGACTCCCTCACGCGCTGGATGCGCATGAAGGGCAGGCGTGCGCTATGGCTTCCGGGCATGGACCACGCAGGCATCGCCACCCAGAACGTTGTCGAGAAACAGCTCGCAGTGGAAGGCACCGACCGCCACGCCATGGGCCGCGAGAAGTTCGTCGAACGGGTATGGCAGTGGAAGGCCCAGTCCGGCGGAACCATCATAAACCAGCTGAAGAAGACCGGGGCGTCATGCGACTGGTCCCGCGAACGGTTCACCCTTGATGAAGGCCTCTCTCGCGCTGTGCGCGAGGTGTTCGTGCGCCTGCACGAAGAGGGCCTCATGTACCGTGACTCGCGCCTCATTAACTGGTGCCCCCGCTGCAACACAGCGCTATCAGACCTTGAGGTCGAGCACGAGGACATCGAAGGCACCCTTACCCACATGAGGTATCCCTTTGTGGACGGCTCCGGGCATGTAGAGGTCGCCACCACGAGGCCGGAGACCATGCTTGGCGATACAGCGGTGGCGGTTAACCCCGAGGACGAGCGCTACAAGGGTATGGTCGGCAAGATGGTCTCGCTCCCGCTTACAGGCAGAGAGATACCCCTTGTGAGTGACTACGAAGTTGACCCGGAGTTCGGGACCGGGGCGGTCAAGGTCACCCCCGCGCATGACTTCAACGACGAGGCCATAGCCAAGCGCCAAACGCCTGTGCTGGAATTCATATCCGTGATCGGCGAAGACGCCAGGATGACCTCTCACGCTGGCAGGGATTACGAGGGGCTTGACCGCTATGAGGCCAGAAACCGGGTAGTGGATGACCTTGAGGCCCTGGGGCTCATTGTAAAGGAAGAAACGCACATGCACGCCGTGGGCCATTGCTATAGGTGCAAGACCACCATCGAGCCCCTGGGCAAGCCGCAGTGGTTCGTGAAGATAGAGCCCCTTGCAAAGCCGGCCATTGAGGCCGTCAGAAACGGGGACATCCGCATCGTACCAAAGAGCTGGGAGAACTCCTACTTCGCATGGATGGAGAACATCCGCGACTGGTGCGTGTCGCGCCAGATATGGTGGGGGCACAGGATACCGGCCTGGTACTGCGACGACTGCGGAGAGACCGTGGTCAAACGCGAAGACCCCACCGAGTGCCCCTCCTGCGGGGGGTCGCTGACACAGGACCCGGACGTGCTGGACACATGGTTCTCCTCCGCGCTCTGGCCGTTTTCCACCCTCGGCTGGCCTGACAAGACAGAGGACCTAAAAACCTTCTACCCCACAAGCGTACTTATTACAGCCTTTGATATCATATTTTTCTGGGTCGCAAGGATGATAATGATGGGCCTGAAGTTCATGGGCGAGGTCCCCTTCAAGGACGTTTACATCCACGCCCTGGTGCGCGACTCCGATGGGCAGAAGATGAGCAAGTCAAAGGGCAATGTGGTGGACCCCCTGACCATAAGCAATAAATTCGGCACTGACGCCTTCCGGTTCACGCTTGTGGCATTTGCGGCCCAGGGCAGGGACGTGAAGTTCTCGGAAGAACGCGTGGAGGGCTACCGCCACTTTATAAACAAGCTCTGGAACGCAACGCGCTATATCCTAATGGGCCTGCCCGAGGGGGAGGGGGGACAAGTCCCCTCTTACAAAGAATTGAAGGCTCGCATAGAACAGGAAAACCCGGAGCGCTCGCTTGCCTCTCGCTGGATCTTAAGCAGGCTGCGCTCCACCTCAGCAGAGGTCAACAGCGCCTTTGCCGATTACCGCTTTAACGACGCTGCAAACGCCATCTACCAGTTCACGTGGCGGGAGTTCTGCGACTGGTACATAGAGATGACCAAGACGGGTACGACCACGGAGATGCGCGAGACACTCCTGTACTGCCTGGAGAACATCCTGAGGCTGCTGCACCCCATAATGCCGTTTGTCACCGAGGACCTCTGGCACAGGCTCCCCATGGAGCACAGCCGCGAGAGCATCATGGTCTCTCCGTTTCCTGAAGGCGGCCCGCCCAGCAGTGAGGACAAGGAGGCTGAGGAGACCATGGCCCTTGTGATGGACGCCACCGCGGGGATAAGAAACATACGCGGCGAGATCAACGTGCCACCAAAAGAGGTACTCACTGTGCTGGTAAAGACTGCTGATGAAGAGGTGGCAGGGCGCATTAGCGACAACCTGGCCTACGTGGAGAAGCTGGCGCGCGCGGAGCTTACAGAGATTGGCCCTGATGTGTCCAAGCCCCAGGGGGCATATACCTCGGTAAAAGACAGGCTTGAGGTATATGTGCTGCTGGCCGGCCTTGACGTGAGCGCGGAGCGCGAGCGCCTCCAAAAAGAGATAAGGAAGCTAAAGGGAGACCTTGAGCGCACAGAGAGCAAGCTTGCTAACAGGGACTTCATGGCGCGTGCGCCTGAAGAAGTGGTGGAAAAGGAGAAGGCCAGACAGGCAGAGATGGGCCGGATGCTGGCCAAGATAGAGGAAAGCCTCAAGCAGCTGGAAAGCGCGGGTTAGACACATGCCAGGGTCACCTTCAAAAGGCCAGGACATGCCCTCTGATATCAGGGAGTTCATACGAAGCGCCCTTGCCGAGGACATAGGACACGGCGACCTCACCACCAACTTGCTCATTCCAAGAGAGCAGAAATGCTCCGCCCATATCGTCTCACGCCAGGCCTGCACAATAGCCGGGATGCACTTTGCCTTTGAGGTATTTCGCCTCCAGGAGGAGGACATCATGTGCGAAGCCCTTGTAGAGGATGGCGAGCGTGTGAAAAAGGGCACTGTGGTAGCACTGATAAATGGCCACACTCGCCCCGTGCTCTCAGCAGAGCGCACCGCCCTGAACCTGCTTCAGCGGCTCTCTGGCATTGCCACGCTTACACGAAGCTTCGTAAGCGCGGTGGGAGTGCTTCACGCCCAGGTGCTTGATACAAGAAAGACCGTTCCAATGATGCGCTACATGGAGAAGTACGCTGTGAGAAAAGGCGGGGGCAAGAACCACCGCTTCGGCCTCTACGACGGCATACTCATAAAGGACAACCACATACTGGCCGCAGGCGGCATCCAAAACGCTGTAAAGCGGGCGCGGGGGGCGCACCCCTTTATGAAGATAGAGGTGGAGGCCGAGGACCTCCGGCAGGTGATGGAGGCGGTGGAGGCCGGGGCAAACATCGTGATGCTCGATAACATGGGCCTAGATGAGATGCGCGAGGCAGTGAAAGAGGTGGCAGGCCGCGTGGAGCTAGAGGCCTCCGGCGGGGTGACACTCGATACAGTGCACGCCATTGCCGAGTGCGGGGTGAACTACATCTCCGTTGGAGCGCTTACGCATTCCGCTGCTGTTGCCGACCTGAGCCTTGAGCTGCTAGAGACGGTTTAATTGACCGCCTGGCTCTCAGACCCGCAGGCCTGGATGGCCCTTGCCACGCTTACCGCACTGGAGATAGTGCTTGGCATAGACAACATCATCTTCATCTCCATAATCACCGGCAAGCTGCCGCCCCACCAAAGGGACAAGGGCCGCATCATAGGGCTCGCCCTGGCCATGGTGATGCGCATACTGCTGCTGCTGTCCCTGGCATTTATCATGCGCCTTACAAAACCGCTGATTACTGCTTTTGCGCTTGAGATATCAGGCAGGGACATTATCCTTATCGGCGGCGGACTCTTCCTGCTGGCAAAGAGCACGCTTGAGATACACGACAGCCTTGAAGGCCCAGGAGACCACAGCAGCGCAAAGGTATGGTCAAGCTTTGCAGGGGCAATGGTGCAGATCATGATAATAGATATCGTCTTCTCGCTGGATTCGGTCATAACCGCCCTTGGCATGGCTAAACACCTGCCGGTGATGGTGCTGGCCGTGATGATATCAGTGGTGTTCATGATGTTTGCCTCAGGCACGGTAAGCAGGTTCGTAGAGGACCACCCCACCGTCAAGATGCTGGCGCTGAGCTTCCTCCTGCTTATAGGGCTTGCGCTCGTGGCCGACGGGTTAGGGTTCCATATCCCCAAGGGGTACATGTACTTTGCGATGGCTTTTTCCGTGTTCGTGGAGATGCTGAACATAAAGATAAGAAAACGCATTGCCCCTCCGGTGAAGCTCAGAAAGCACTTTAAACAAGAGGCCAAGTAGCTGCATTTTCAATAAAATTTCATTTTTCTGCTGTATCTTATTGTAAAAAGGCTTTTACATTTCACGTCCGTGTGATACAATCTGGATAACGCTTTATCCATATGGCATATGGCAAATGGCATATGGCATATACCATATAATTGCGCAGCGGAGTAAAAACAACGTAATAATGGGGGGAGCATGAAAATAGCACATGCTTACATTTTTGTCTTTCTGACTATTATGGTCTTGTCTTCCCCGGCCGCAGCCCTGGAGATGCAGTCCATAGCGGGCGCGGGGCCCTCCACCAAGATAGCCATACTGTTTGCAAAGGAATTCGGGAAATCCTATTCTGCCAGTGAGTACAAGATCGTAGTACCTAAAAAGAGCACAAAGCACGCAGGGGGCATATCTAACTCTGACAGGTACTTCTTTGGCCGCACCGGACGACCTCTCAATGCCAGCGAGAAGGCCATGAACAAGGACGAGATAATTCTTGCCAGGATACAAATAGCCTTTGTGGTTGGCGCAGACGTCGGGGTCAAGTCCCTGAGCCTCAAACAGCTTGAGGGCGTCATCACCGGAGAGATATCGAACTGGAAAGAGGTGGGAGGCACGGACGCGCAAATTGAGCTTATTGGCAGGGAGCCCACTGAGGCGTTGTTTAGTGTACTCAAGGAAGCCTACCCGTTTTTTAATTCCGCAATATTCCAGAGGACCGTGACGAAGGACGAGCATGTGGTCATCTTCATGAAAAGCGCTAAGGGCGCACACAGCATAGGGTTTGGGGCCGCGCCCAACTTCCAGGGATTGAACCTCGTAACGGTCAGGGGGTTTTCCGTTGACGTGAACGTGGGGCTTGTCTACGACCTCAAGAACAAGGACCACGACTTTGTGAAAGAGGCCAGGAAGTACGCGGCAAGCCCGGCTTGGGCCCGGAAGGTCAAGACACTCGGCGTAAGCCCGCCGCAGTAGCTAACATGATTGCTCTCTTAACACCCCGGCTTTTTAGCTAAAGGCCCCGGGGTTTTTCATTAACCAGCCAGGGCACCGCCTTCTAAAGCACTCCGGCAGCTTTTAGTGCAAGGCGGACGGGTTCCCTTTTGCTGACCTCAGCGTCAGGACTGAGACCTCAGGAGGGCATTGAAGCCTGAATGGCAATATGACTGTGCCTACTCCTCGTGAGACAAAAGTAAGCCTCTGCCCATCCTGCACAATACCCTCTTGGTATCGCCTTCCGGTTTTAACAGGAAGAAAGGGCGCTCCCACAAAGGGTAATACTATCTGGCCTCCATGAGTGTGCCCGGACAACACAAGGTCAACATGCCTTCCCTTTCGATCAATATCCATGTTTACATCAGGGTTATGACTCAGAAGCACCTTGCATACATCGGATTTGCCAAGGGCTCGTTCAAGTGAATAGCTATGCCAGTAATCGTCCACGCCTGCGATCAAAAGACTCTCACCGCCGAGCCTGAGAAAAATCCCCTCATTGCGGAGCCATTTTGCATTTGTCAAACCCTCAGTGAGCATCTTCACCGCCTCGCGCCCGCTCCAGAAATCATGATTGCCTAAAATAGCGTAAACTCCCAAGGGAGCCGAAATATCTCTAAATACCTTAAGAAAATCATTTGTATACTCAGAATTAATTTTTATATATTTTTGTGTGAAACGATCAAGTGAGCTTGAGATATAATCACCAAGCAGCACTATCATGTCTGGGTTACTCTCTTCTACAAGCGCCAGGGACCTCTTAAGCATCGCACTGCCAACCATGGATGAACTGTGTAAATCTGAAATAATACCAATGCGGAGCCCGTCAAAAATCGTTGGCAATCGCTGCAATGTAATAGAATGATGGTTAAGCTCCAAAGAAGCAGTTGATGCCGAATACAGACCACTTCCGACACCACCAAGGCCAAGAGATACTATTCCCATTGCAAGGAATCCTCGTCTCGTAAGCTTATTGGATTCAGGTCCTAAATTTTGCACCAGCTATAAAACTCCCGCATCTCTCAGCACTTTCCGCACCTGCTCATAAGCCTCCTCTGCCGTGGCGCATCCTGTTACATCAACCCAGGCGAGGCCTTCTTCTTTTCTAAACCAGGTGTACTGCCGCTTGGCATAGCGCCGGGTGTTTCTCTTTATGAGGCCCACCGCCTCCTCAAGCAAGGAGTCGCCCTTTAAGTACGCTATCAGTTCCTTGTACCCTATGGCCTGAAGCGCTGAGCGACTCATGGTTCTGTCTCCTCTGGCCCCCTTGTCCATAAGGCCGAGCACCTCACCAAGCAGCCCGCGCGCCATCATCGCCTCCACACGCTTCTCGATCATGGGGTATAGCTCCTTGCGGTCACGGTACAGGCCGATCTTTATGAACTCGTATGGGAGGGGTTCTGTACTTTCCGCCCTGAGGCTTGAGACAGGCCTGCCAGTTGTTAAAAATACCTCAAGTGCGCGTACAACACGGCGTGTGTCTCCAGGGGAAAGTTTGCCCGCCGTCTCCGGGTCATGCTCCTTGAGTTGGGCGAAAAGGGCTTCAGGGGTCTTCTCTAATAGACCTGAGCGGAGCTCCCAGTCAGCCTCCGGGCCCTTAAAGATACCTTTAGTAAGCGCACGCACATACAGCCCGGTGCCGCCGGTAATGACAGGGACGCGGCCTTCGCTGTGCAGGCGTTCTATCACAGGGCGCACCTGCTCGACATAGCGGCCAGCGCTGAACTCGCCCTCCGGTCCATGGGGGTCCACCACGTCGATCATGTGGTGCGGCACAGCAGCAAGTTGTTCAGCAGTGGGTTTTTCCGTGCCAATGTCCATGCCGCGGTATATCTGCATGGAGTCTGCGCTTATTATCTCCGTGCCAAGGGCCTGCGCAAGCAGCACGCTCACGCCTGTCTTGCCCACGCAGGTGGGACCCACTATCATGATGACCCTGCTCTCCATTGATATATAATAACACCTGGTGCTCAGCAAGCCCTTGACGCGGAAGGCCGTTGTTAGTAGGATTGATTAGTAGGATTTAATAGTAGGATTGATTATCAGGCCTTTTTCATGACAAGGAACCCAAGGGGAGATCAATAAGTGAAGATAATCGCTTTTAACGGAAGCCCCAGAGAAGGCGGCAATACCGAGGAGCTATTGAACGCGGCCATCAGGGGCACGGCCAGCGGCCCAGACCATCACGACGTGACAGTGTACCGGCTACAGGACATGGACATCGGCCCTTGCCTGAACTGCGGGGGGTGTGACGACACTGGCATATGCGTCGTGGAGGACGGTTTCCAGAGCGTGGCAGAGGCCATACGCTCGGCTGACAGGATAATATTTGCAAGCCCGGTCTTCTTCATGGGCATATCGGCACAGGCCAAGGCACTTGTGGACCGGTGCCAGAGCTTCTGGTGCGAGAAGTTCCTGCTTAAGCAAGAGATACCCGCCGGGCCTGATGGAAGGAAAGGGCTTGTGCTCATGGTGGGGGGGATGAAGAAGGACGCGGGCATCAACTGTGCCGCAAGCCAGGGCGTGGCGTTTCTGCGCACCGTGAGCGTCAAAGAGAGCGAGACGCTTAAATACATGGGCGTGGACGCAAAGGGTGATATACTAAAACACCCAACAGCAATCAAAGAGGCGGAAGAAGCAGGTAAGAACCTCATAAGAAAATAAAGGAGTAAACACCATGGCAAAACTTCCCGAGCAGTACTTGAAGATAAAGGAGCTCTTCGGGCCGTACCACGAAGCTCTCTCTGCCCTTGGCAAGGCCACGCGCGAGGCCGGGCCCATTGATGAGAAGACCGCGCACCTTATCCAGCTTGCCGGTGCCGCAGCACAGAGGAGCGAGGGCTCCGTGCACTCACACGCCAGAAGGGCCCTGGAGGCAGGGGCAACGGACGACGAGATTCGGCACGCGGTAATACTTCTTACAAGCACCATAGGGTTCCCCACAGTATCGGCGGCGCTTAGCTGGGTTGAGGATGTAATCAATAAATAATAGACGTTCTTCGAAACCGGATATGCAGCATCTACTGCGACATGAGCCGCTGGAAGTAGCGCTGCTACGACTTCGCGTCTCCTTCCTTGTATCTGCTACATCCCGATTCCGGTCGGATAAGAATTATATGGTTCGACCGGTCGATCATTAAAATATTTATTCGACCGAATCTCTCCGTCAGACAAGCGAACTATCGCTATCAGAAACGGAAATTATAGTGATAATCATTTAACAACAAGGCCGCCCTCGGTACGTCGGCACGTCGACACGAGTCGCTCACGACAGTCGCCCACGACAGTCGCTCACGCCCCTGCTAGTCGTCGCGACCAGGCACGCAGCCTTGTTTATATTTTTCAGCGAATCTACATTGAACAACATCATTTATCTTAAGCGGGGCTATTCCCGTCCCCTGCACCCCAGGGGGTACTTCTTTGCTTGCCCAAAGAAGTACCCAAGAAAGTGCAGTTCTACTTTTCCTTAAGATCGCGAGCCGGATGCGCGCTCTTATTATGGGAAAACATCAGGCATC
>SDBV01001707.1_pt1 | contig 32932 bp, 40 predicted proteins | sample 2277081 | NCBI WGS metagenome assembly SDBV01 (sample SAMN10402039, study PRJNA504765) | marine sediment metagenome | isolation source: marine sediment core GS10_PC15, 223 cmbsf | place: Arctic Ocean: Southern Knipovich Ridge | collected 2010 | reverse complement strand
AGTGTAAACACCACTTCATTCGGTAGCCTCAGAGATATTACTGTTGTCTTGCTAGACTTCCCTGACATTTATCCCTTACCTTCCTCCAAGTAGAAGCCTCTATCCGACATTACTTCATAGAGCGTCTGTTGCCCCTTGACTTGCATATAAGGCAAGAACACCTGTGTAAGCGTGACCATTTCGGTCTCTATAATCGCCATCTGAGCATCTACCCAATCTTTCAGGATACGCCAAGCTACCCGGTCCGCTTGCTCCCGTATCTTCTCTGCTCTTTGGGCCTGATACCGGTCGTCCCACCTTCGGTAATTCGGGTCGGTCATGCCAGTAAGCACCTTAGCCATGGCCGGTATGTTGGACGGAAGACGGAAAGGAAGTTCTCCTTGTGAAGTGGGTATGATAAAGGATATACTTGAAGGCTTCCGGTCATCACCATATTCAATCTGTATTGCCTTCGCTCCATGAGCTACCAGGATCCCCTGTATCTCACCTATAGATTTCATCGATGCTATCCCGGTAGTATAATTCTTTATTCCCATTTCGCTTAATCCTTGAACCAGGTGCTGTTATATTCCGTAGCAGTAATCTTACCTCTATTAAGGTCTATCTTAGCACCACAAGGGCAAGGGATTAGTGATAATTTCTCATCGGGGTATATTCTAATCCTGTATCTCGTCTGACAAAGATGACACTTAAAAAATATGTCTTTGAACATTTCGCTTATTCCTTACCTTTGGGTTCAATCATCTTATGTATAGTTCCTCAAATGCCTTTTTTAACTTTTCGTCTGTGCTAAATCTTCTTCTCTTGCCATTAGGTAATACCAAAACCCAATATCTATGTTCCGAGAGTTTGCAACCTTCTGCTTCCATGTGGGATTTTAATGGGGCTAACCAAGGGCGTGCACCCCCTTCAGCTTTGACAAGCTTCTTAACCAACTCCCTATTGACCTCTTTTAACTGTGCATTAATCCGCATTAAAGCAGCATAGTGAGAAGGATTAAGGTCATCCTTCTCATCTTCCTTCTCGGCGAGCCCTGCCATCTGCTCGCCCTCACTCCATTGAAAAAGGAAAAACAATTTGGGTAAACCCCAAAGAAGGCCAAAGACCGAAAGACCATAACATATCACAATAATTATAAATATAAAAATGTCCATTACTTCCTCTCAAACCCAAGTGTCAAGATGTAAACTATAGCTTGTTCAATGCGTCCTGAATCACATCGGCAAGGTGCTTCGCCCCACCCTTGTCCAGCTTACCAGCTATCTCGATAATGGTATCACCCTCTATCCCCTTGAAGGTCATTCTCATATAGCCCAGCATAGACTCTTCGGAGTAAGCCTTGCTACCACTCTTCTGCAATGTCTCAAGCGATTCCTTCAGCCAGTCCAGGTTGATATTGCTGGTGGGTGGTTCCTCTTCAGGTTTCTCATCCTGGACTACCGGCGGTGCATCATCGGGCAGTTCCTTTACCTCACCCTCAACAACCTCTTCCTGTATCTCGCCGGTGGCTGCCTTAACCAGACCTGAAGGTGTCTCAAGGTATTGCTCATCCACTACCTCAACATCTGGCTTCGGCATATTGGCATCAGGGAAGAGGCGACCAAAGCCATTACGCTCAGACCGGATAAAGGCCATATTCTCGCGAGTGTTACCTTTGTCCTCCCCTATTAAGTAGCCACCGGCCTTAGGATATTTACCATAGCCGTTTGCCTCCAGCCCATCCTTGGTTCGGAGCTTGGTAATGGCGACGATATTCTCATTATCAACCTTGCCGAATATCTTTAATTGCTCTTCTTCTGACATCATCCGGGGAGTATCATCGGTATAGCCAAATGAACCAAGTCTGCTCATTATCAATCGGGTAGCACCGATGCCAAGAATGGTAACCCAATCCTCACCGACCTTCCTCCTCTCGTTACCCTTACCTGAATACCGGTCATATTTAACCAGATAGACGTGCTTCATAAGAGGATGAAGCCCAAAGTCCTGACAAAGCATCGCTGCCTTGTAGACCTCAATCTCAGGTGCATCCTTCCAGACAGTCTTGAGGATAATAGTAGCTTGGTCTTTCGTAATCAGACCAGTCATGGGGATGCCCTGCGCTATCAGAGCATTAGTCTCCGTTGGTATCATTACTTCTTTTTCCAATTCGTAAGCCCTCCTTAATTTAGATTGATAATCTTCTACTGGCGGTTTGTATACCCTGACTATTCCTTCGTGAACCTGACCAGAGCAGGCGATGTATTTACGCTTGGTCTTAACGTCTAGGTAAACAGCCACCTGCCGACCACAAATGGCACAGACGTTGTTGTGCCTGACTTTCTTCAGGTTCTCTTGGCTCTGGTCTTCTGGATAGTAGTGAGCCATTAAAACTCTACCTCGCCACTCTTGCCAAAGGGTTCAAAGTTTGCCACCTTATCACAGCTCTCTCTTCGGGCATTGGTTAATCCTTTCCTCGCCCTTTCAATAATGCTGAGAATGAGACCACGATTATAGTAGCAACACTCGAACTCAGAACCCACTACCAACATAATGCAACAATCAACCCCTTGCCCTATCTTACAGATTTCCTTAACCTCTTCTTTGTTGGGGAATATCTCAGTGTGTCCATCATATACTATCGCTTTCATCTTTACCTCACATAGAAAGAATAACCGGTGTCGTAGGTGAGAATCTTTGCTTTCTCAAGCTCTTCCTCAGTAATCAGCTTGCCCTTGACCTGACCTTTGAGTGCGTTGACATCGAGGACTTCCTTGATGCACAGCTCCGCAAACTTCGGAAAGTTCTTTTTGAAGGACGGGAGATTGCCGTAGACTGCGGTCTTACGCTCATACTTAACCGCGTAGCGCTCATTCTCTTGGTCCTGGTAGCTGCCGTGTTCCTCGACAGCTTCCCGGATTGCGAGTTGCAATCCAGCAACCTCTGCCTTCTGTCCTGCTATCTTACCAACCAATGGACCATTACTCTCTGATAGTTCTAGCTCGAGTGCCTTGAGCGTAGTCTCTTCAGCAGCCAGCTTCTTGAGAAGTTCCTCGACCTCTATTGCGTTGGTCAGTTTGACGGCAGATGCGGTGAAGTCTTTAGGTTTGTTTGGCATTTTTACCTTCCTTCTTCTCTTTTGTCACAGCCTGAAGAGTGAGCTGGCGTTCCTCATCCCGGGCTGGTCGGCTAATGAAAGTTTCGCCACTGTCCATACGGACTTCCTGAATCAACCCACCTTCGTCATCAATACGATACTCCACATCTACTAACCGGTAGACCTCGCCCCTGGCAACCTCACCGGCTAGGCGTGTTTGCCTAGATGAGAGCTCGGACATGGTGGCTTTAAGCTGATCCTTGATGTTCTTCGACCTGTCCTCGTCCGCCGATATCTCCTGAACAGTAGTCGCCAGTTCCTTTGCCTTCTGTTTCAGTTCATCTTCGGTGAGTTGGCAGGGAAGATTCCGCTCCTGCTTCTTGATGACCTTCATTTAGTTTACCCCCCTTTTTTTATTTAGTCCTGCCAGTTCGGATGTTTTCACCCGGTTAATCCGATATATTGTGCGGGGCGACCAGCAAACTATTTACTTCTTAATTCTTTATCTGGCTCCATCCTAGCTAACAATGCTTCATCCGCAGGGAATGGTTCTTCACGCCAGAAGCGTGTCTCCTTCAGGCATATAGGGCAGGTGATTGAGTGGTTGTATTTACCCTTGAGAAGCCCCTCAAGCTGAGCAAGGCGTAAGCTATGGTAATGCCCGAGGTTTAGAATGTCCCCCTGCCAGTAATCTTCGTATTCTTTGAATAATTTCCGATACTCAGCATCCTCATCTCGATGAGGCACAATCTCAGGCTCATCGGTAATCACCCCACAATGTTTACATTGAAAATGCCATGTAATTGTCATCCAGTTTACCCCCTACTGAACTATAAGAACTTCCTGACCTTCAGAACTATCTTTTTGCCAAGAATACCCCTCACTCCCCCTGATTCGCTATCCTGCTGGCTCTCAATGACAGCAGAAGTGAGTTCGGAGAAAGCGGTGATGGCCCTCATCTGAAATGGTTTGCCGGCAGAAAAGACTCCGCCTTTAATCCTCGCCCAGCCAGCCCGGTTATGATAACCCAGGAGCGTAGACATCTGGGTGTCGGTCAGCCCCCGCTCTACCTGTATCGCCTTAACTCTTTCTAATATATCCATATCTCTCCTGTCTGGTTGAAACAAGGCTCAAAGGTTAAGGGAAGCACCCTCGGGAAAGTAAGCGTCGTGTCGCAAACCCGACCTCTGCTAACCCCATCTGTTATCGATCGTTCAGATTTCGTTACCCCTCAAGGTGTTCCTTATTTCAACCATTACGATACAGTGTATCACGCCCGATACAACTTGTCAATACCCCCTGACAAAATAATTTTAATGACTAAAACAAAGAAACCGCCGTCAGGTATTAACCCAACGGCGGTAGTAATCCTCTCGTATAATAAGGTATAACCCTTAAATCAAGCCCTGTGCGTTCTGGGAAGGGCGGGAATAGCAATCAATGGTTCCCATTCTTTTGCTTGAGATATGTAATTAGTTCTGTCAGCACTTTTGTATGCTCTGTCCTTGTCTTCTGGTCTTCACTGAGTAACCCAGATAATCTCTTTTCGCTGGCCTTTCGGTCAATCCTGTAGAGAAGGAAGATGATGATAGCCAAGACAGCGACAGGACCTAACTCCAGTGCTTGCTTTAGTAGTTCTCCATCCATAGCGATTCTCCTTCTAGGCTATATCCCATCCAGCACTTGAAAATGTGGCAACTGTCTTCATCTGAGCCGTAGTCTTACCGGTTCCACCATCACTCGTAGCGTCCCCTGATGTCTCGGTATCCCAGAAGCAATTAGTAATAGCATCTGCTGGAGCCTCTTGGTGTCCACAGAAGCCACCTGAGTTTGCACCAACTACTGTGGTCGTTCCTGTGGAATAACAATTATCGGTTAATTGCCACAGGATATTACCAGTATCATAACCTGTAAAGCCACCAACATAATCATTTCCATTGGCATTTCCTCTGGCATAGCAATCCTGAATTTTGGTTCCAGCCGCTCCTAACTCAAAAAGTCCTACGAACCCGCCGACAAAATCTCCTGTCGTTGTGACATCACCTTCGGCATAACATTCGGTGATTGTCCCAATCCAACTAGAACCATCAAAGTGTCCTACAAAGCCACCGATATAGCCTCCGTCTCCTACAACATCTCCAGTAGCATAACAGTTAATGATGGAATCTGCACTGCCTCCGCTGGCTCTGAACCAGCCGACAAAGCCACCGACTTCGCTTATGCCTGTAACATCACCGGTAGCAGAACAACCAGAGACGATGACACCGCCTCCTGACACAAAAAAACCGATTAAGCCACCAACTCCCAAACTATTACCTGAACCCGTTATGGTGCAAGAGGATGAACAATCAGTTATGGTTCCACCCTGACATTCGCCTACTAAACCGCCCAGAGATAATGTGCCTGTCCTCGCTCCAGCTACAGTCCCAGTAGTGTGACAATTAGTGATTATACCATCCCACAAAATTCCTATAAGACCGCCGACACCTTCCTGAGCATCACCTAATATATCTACAACAGTTAAGGTTACACTCTTAATCTCCAAAGAAGTATCTACTTGCCGAAACAGCCCAGACCTATCAGTTGAAACTCGGTGTGAAAACAATCGGTCAATAGTATAACCTTTGCCATCAAGCTGACCAGTAAAATAAGAAATCGGTATAAAGCCTGTGCCACCATTCCAGCCTGAAGTGGCTGAAGCATCGATGTCACCACCTAGCTCGTAATAAGCGGAGAGGTCATTCTCTATAGCCTGAAGGTCAGTCACATCTGAGATGATATATGGGTCTGCCTGTGTTCCACTACCTGTCATACCACTCCTTATGAGGCTGGGGGTATCGCTGAGAGATATGGATAGCCATTATTCAGACTACCGATAAGCCATATTGCTAATCCACCAGAATGAAGGAACCTTTCATCACCATCATCACCATTATAATAAATCTCGTAACCTTTCACCTTTATAACACCGGGCGTCCCTGTTCCCCCAGTGGGGGAACCTTCTGCTCTCCGTTCAGCCCCATCATCATCTACCCAATACAGATAAGTTCCCTTGACCTTAAAGTTCCAACCAGTCGGCGTTTCACCTGTAGTTGTGCCAGCGATTAGTCTCTCTGAGGAATCAGCATGAGCCAAGTAGCTGAGTTGCTCACCCTTGACCTTTACTGCTCTGTCTGTCATTAAGCTGCCTCTGAGGGAATGTTCATTTGCCCTGTAGCCGTCAGGTTGCGGAAGTAGCCGTCCTCATAGAGAGCAATGAGGACTTCGTTTATGTCGTCAATGTCTACCTTATCACCCAGGATATCGAGTATCTGCTCGATAAAGGAGTAAGCATCTTCTATTAGAGGAATCAAATTCTGTGCCGTAATGCCTGTCTCTTGGGATAATCCCGCTAATGCCGGCACTCCAAGCGGTAATCTGCCAAAGCCCAGCCTTAAATTGAATTGGCCGGCGCCGGGAGTAGACTTATAGTTGAAGGAGAGGTGGCCGACGTTACCAGCCCTGTTATCCCCCGCTCTGACATCTACGAAATTCACATAATCGTATGGCTCTTGACCGAAGTGGACGAAGGGAAGAACACCAGACCCTTTCTCGGCTGACATCTGATACTTTGAAAGCAGAGCGTTAGCTAGGTTGGTGCATTGTGCATTGCTGGTGGCCCGGACGTAGTGAGTCTCGCGCTCAAGCATACTACCATTGCCACCACTACTCTCATCCAAGTCAGCGCTGGCATCTTTGGCAAAGCCGGTGTAGCTGTCATCGTGCGAAGGGTGGCTGGCAAAAGTAACGTAGTTCGGCGAGACTATCCTTCTCCTGAACCGCTTGTTGAAGAAGTTATGGTTATCCCGACCTTCGACTAAGGTGAATTCATTAGCATAAGTAGTGCCTGTTTTCGTCGGATTAAGGATATGGATGGCTTCGTCGCTACCGATTATGGCAACGCAATCCGTATATCTCAATAGTTCCTTGAACTTGGCCAGCCTGGTTTCATTAAGTCCCACCCTGAATCCATCGGCAGGGATGAAAGTATCAATCAGGTCATCTTCACTATCATAGGTGATGGTATAAGCAGGGTAGTTAGAATATGGGCTGTTAGTGCCGTCTGTTATCGTGTTCGCAGCCAGAGCAGAAAGGTGTGTCTTTACAGTATCAGTATTGGTGCTTGGTAAAGTAAGTGTAGATTCGGCTTTCTGCCTACGCATCCGGTCAAAGATACCCTCGAGCTCAAGGTTACATTCCAAATGGGTGCGGTAAGAGTCCCTATCCTGCCCTGCTACCCACATGGGAGCCCTGGTTACCCACTCTTCGCCGGCCCGGGTAATCAAGCCGTAGCTGAGGACAGCCTTGTAGCCCTCCAGGTCAAGCCCATGTAGAACCTTATCATTATCCTCTAACAGCACATTGGCCTTGCCACTGAAGGACTGCTCGGTATGCTGGAGTTGCTTAATCCGCGTCTTGGTGTAGGTATGCGTAGTCGCACCATAGGTAAGGACGCACCGGATAAGCAGATACTTATGGAGTATTGACCTGGCTCTCTGCCCCAAGAGTAGTGATTGGCTTAATGGTATCATTATTCACTGATTCCCTTGTTTAGTTTGAAGTGTCCATGCCGGGGAGTGTGATATGTGCCATCGAGGATATCACACTCAATCTGATGGTTGCCTAGACTGGCGGTGGTTGCGGAAGTATAGAAGTATTCATACGTCCCGGTAGATGTCTTAGTCATAGCCTGGTCGTCAGCCACCAAAGTCCCTTTCGGGTCCTTGATAGTGATGGACACACTGGTAGCGTCAACAAGAGCCTCATCATCATCGTAGACATAGCAGATTATCCTTACAGTCCCTGTGCGAATGAACTCCGTCTGGACTAAAATTGCCATAGCTATCCTCCTGCGTTGATGACTTTGCTCCGGCGGTTCGGTGCGGTGACTACCCTACTACGGCGGTTCGGTGCAGTAACTACCCTGCTTATCCGATAGCTGGCCGTCATCACATAAGCTCTGAGATTCCGCCCAAAGCCCTTCCAGGTATCCCAAACCGACCACTTTTGATCATAATACATTTGGTCAAATAGAGGCATTAGTTCCCCTTTATCGCTACCCCGCTATTTTGCCCTTTCGGATATTGATGGTATTTCGCATGACATTCATCGCAGATATCTTCTACATTGCCTGCGGAATTATCTTCGTGGCGTCCGTTCTTGTGGTTCTTCACTAACGCCCGAATCTTCCCACATCTAGCACATTTCCCTGTTCTTTGAGGCATTAGTGCAACCTCGCTTCTCGTTTCTTTCTTTTCAAGGCGTGACTGTCTTGGCTATTCTGCTGGCGAATCATCCTTTCCTTCTTCGCCTTTCTTCTTTGAGCTTGGTTGATGTGGCTTTTCGTATCCATCTTTGATGAACTCATATACTACACCCCCATTATGCCGAAATAATCTAGGGCAGGGCAAGAAGCCTTCCCGGTCAGGTTCTTCCAGTTTCTTCTTCAGCCAGTCGTAGACACCTTCGCCTATAACAATCTCTTCCTTATCCTCGGCTTCGTCGATTGCGTTGACTAACCGCAGAGCATTAGCTGAGTCGTCATTCGTCTTGATGGAGAGATTGTTGTAGATTGCTAGGAAGACGTGCCTTGTTTCCGTAGACAATTCTCCTGCTTGGCTAATGGGGATTTTAAGTAAATCCTTGCCGTTGTAACCTGTGATTCCCTTGTTACTGTAGTGATAATTCTTCACCATTAAACTCTCCTGTTATTTTATTTACCTGCCACTACGGGTCAGGTATTTCCACTGGCTCAACATCGTGAGCCGAACAAAGTGCTCTTACCTCTCTCTCTAAGGTCGCCATATCGTCCTCCATCACGGTTATCTGCCCAGCTGTCAGGATAAGGGTATTCGGGTCGCCCTCACCAGTATCCACGGCTTTTTTAAGAGCTGTGTATTCGTGGTTAATAGCATTTATCCTGTTGTGGACTTCCATTGTCCAGTTCAAAAACTTGTTGATTGTCTCTGTGTAATCGAAATGACTTGCCATATTTCATCTCCTTAATTATGCTAACCTTGATAATCTCAAGTTCATTAGGTTTACAGTAAGGTCGCCAGTTCCATCGCTCTGATGGGCAAACCAAATGCGGTCAGCGACAGTAATGGCTATATGACCGCCACCTGATATTGAACCGACATCATTATTAGCGAATTTCCTCTTAGAACTAGCCTTTGTGAGAATAGTAGTGTTTTGCACAGGGTTGAAAAGAACTGTCTGTGCACCACCACCTTCCGAAACTGAGCTATTCCATTCTAAATCATACTCTCCAGCCGTTCCTGTGCCTGCGAGCAGGTAGGCACCCATTTCAAAGTCACTAGCTCCAGCATCAGCGTTCCAGAGGGAAGCCTCCACGAAGTAGAAAGTATCATCGTTGATTCTGGTTATCTGCCATATTCCGTTGTAGTCATTGGGGGCAACAGTCCCTCGGATGGTGATAATATCGTTTGTTACCAGACCATGCCCAACACATGTAGCTCTGATTGCGTTAGCTACCGTTCCCGAATAATCCTCATAGAGTGTGATTGCCCCTGTGATACCAGCAACAAATGAGAAATCCTGAACATCACCTGTGCTAAGTCCAGCGAAAGCGTGAGGCGTATTGGTTGTTTCAATAGTGGCTGTCTGATTAGAGATAACAATCATTTCTCCGGTATCAGCATCGAATACAGCCAGGTGCTTATCACTTCCATCATCATCGGTGAACCAAAGTTCGTTAGGAGTTGTATTTTTAACCCAGAGTTGTCCTAGTCCAGCCCCATCATCCAAGGCAGCTGCTTGCTCAACAAGGTATAAGCCATTCGTTACTCTGGTGTAAGGGTTGACCGCTCCGACAAACCGCAGTAGTTCAGTAATGGCTTGGGTGTCGTTATCTACAGCACCAATGGTAAAGTAATCGTCGTCAAGGATACCCGTAGTAATGGCTACAGTATCAGCCATTCTAATGTTGCTGCCAATAACATTAACCCCAGCAACTGGAGTTCCCCCATCAGTGGTTACATTACCATTTATCCAGAGGTCGCCTTCTTTATCTACAATGAGTAAGGTTGTGTTTGATTGTATTCTAACAGCAAAGATATTAGCATCTGCTCCAGGTGCACCGACCGATGTTCCGCTTTTCTTGTATACGTCTACCTCAAGTGCTGCCCTACCAGCCGTGCTTTTGACAGTATTATCGTTGGTATATATACCTTGAAATTGGAAGGCGATTACGTCTTCGCTAAAACCTCTGATTTGAAGTCCACCATCGCCTCCACTCCCAGTTTGTTTCATGTCGGCGTAAGTATCGGTCTCCACGACACTAGTTATTCCGTGTGCTACATCAGCCTGCTTGAAGGCCAAAATTTGATTAAACACGGATGTTGCCTGTGTGATGGTCAGCCCCATAGTCATATCGGCGTTAGCTATTTCGTTGATGTAAACCCTGCCAAGATTACTGAATATCTGCCCACCACCAGTGACTAGTCCACCAAGAGTAATAGCTGGCAGAGTCAGACCAGTAGTGGCTATCGTGCCGTTGATAGTCGGAGAAGTCAATGTCATTCCAGTTTGAGCCACGCTCCAAGTGTTGTCTGCCGAGAAAGTAACTGCTGCTATGTCACCTGAGTCTATATCAACATTGGTCATATTCTGGTTAGCAAAGTTGATAGCACCAGTAGCCTCAAAAGCCCCTATCTTGGTAACAGTGAGGGTGTCAACAGAGAAGGTAAAATCGGCATCATCGGAGAGCACCCCACTAGCACCAGCGACAACAACCCTGCCACTTGTTAGACCGTCAGCAGTTATAGTAGCTCCCCGAACATCAAACGCTCCCACATCTAAATTAGCCCCAGTCAATAGAGCCAGCGTCTCAGCCCCAGTCATAGCAGCTATATTGCCCGATGCCTTCCTGCCTACTATCCTTGAGGCAGCAACCGTGAGAGCCACAGGCGTATTATCGGTCACAGCATAAAGGATAGTATGAGCGTCAAAAAGAGCGTCAAGCACGGCAGTCGTATCTACATAATTCTTAGTGGCTGCGTCTTGAGCTGAGGATGGGTCAGTAACACTGGTTATCTTGTTGGTATTCATAGAGAAGTCAGCACCCGCCTGACCACTCAGGTCAGTCAAGATATTGGCGGGTGTTCGCCACGTTGGGACACCGCCTTGAACAGACAGGATAGTATCAGTCGCACCGATAGTGAGGATTGCCCCAGTCGCAGCAGCCGAAGCATACCGCATATCGCCTGTAGCCACGTAGGTCGGCACATCGGTCTCAAGCCTATTGACCGCCGTGTTCAGGTCGGTGACTGACTTGGCGGTTATATTAAGGGCAGCATAGCTCTTGTTGGCGTGGGCTGCTCCGGTGGTCCCCTGCTGGGCCCGAACTACTGTCAGCGAATCGGTAGACCGATTGGTGCAAGACACAATCTCATCTTCGATGGTGATATGAAAAGGATAGGTCGAAGGGAAATTAGCACCCTCACCAGCCGTAACAGTGAGCGTAGTAGCCACATCGGTAATCGCAGCAGCCAGCTTACTATAAGCCCTATTTTTTACAACTAAAAATGCAGTAGCCATAGGGATACCCCCTTAATCTTTGGGTAATGCCTCATAAGGAACTTCTACCTGATGTTCCTTGAGCGCTGCCTTATATTCGTCAAGCTGTAGCCTGCCCCATTCAACCATTCGCGGTCCCACATTGACACCGCCTGTATTCAGCGCGTTGAATTGCTCCCTGCCTTTATTCATAGCAGCCCGGGCAGTAAAGCCCTGGATGAGAACTATCTCATGCTCGCTTCTGAGTGTTGATGTTTCATCGGTTAGTGTATGTTTCTTATGGCAGTATAGGTGGACTTCCTCACCAGCCGAAGGAACGATTCTCATATCCATAGTCAGGATATCGGCAAACCTGGTAAAGTTCCGGAACTGCTTGGGGTTTTTGCTCGGCCTACATATCCGATACTCACATCTGGCCACCCTGATAAGGTCGCCAATGTTGGACAGGTCAATTTCCTTAGAGTCCGCCGACGTGAGGATCGTAAGCCCGACGCTTTTATCAACCACATGAACGGCTGCCGTAGTCCCTTTCTGAGCCCGGGTAACAGTGAAGTTATCCGCAGAGGCCAGCGCAGTCACAGACAAAACCTCATCCTCAATCGTGATAAAGAATGGGTAAGAGGTCGAGAAGTCATCATCGGAATCTACAACAAGGTTCGTCGCCACGGCTGATAACTCCGTAGCTATTTGGGTAAGTTCATCTTCAACAGTAACCTTGACCTCATAGGGCATCTTCTGTTCCATATCCCTCAGAGTCAAGGCAATGAGCCTATCGAGTTCGTCCGGTTCCCATTCGAGGACAACGCCCTCTTCAAACTCGTCACGAAGAATGTCACGCCCTGATGCCCTTATATCTGATAGAAATCTAGCCATCGCTCACTCCTTAATCCATCGGTTCGCGGTTGAAGCCCTTGACTAAGAACGCCCTGTCAGCTGTCTGGTCAGCACCGGTATAGAGCCTGATATACTGAACTCCGCCAATGCGGAAAGTGACAGCAATACCGCCCGTTCCTGCACTCGTTGCGTGAAGGAAGGAGCCGGTTGCATCATCATCAAGGACATGAATAGGAAACGGATTGGTGGCTACCTTTTCATCATTCTGGATGTAAGGCGTTATGGTAGCACTCTCAATAGTCGGGATAAGCACAGTGATAAACTCGTAGGCTTCCCCTAAGTCCAGAAGCTCGGTAAAGCGGTCAACATCCTCGTCGGTAAAGCCATCAGAACTCCTATCAAAATCCAGGTTGAGCGTCTTCCATGCTGATACTTTCATAGTAAACCTCCCGGTTTAGTTTCCACTAGGTATTTTACGCCCCCATCTTTCGGCTGCCATATTATATGCTTGCCCGGCAGCCTGTTCTGGGGTCTTGCCTTCATTGTGGATGAGCTGGTCGATAGTCTTGCTTATCTTGGAACGGACGGATTCAAGGGAATCCCCTTTGCTGATAGATTCAACTTGTAGAGGCATACCATACCTCCATTATTCTCGATATTTCAGATGGCTCTTGCCTATTTTGCTGTCTTCCCTGTGGTTTTTAGCATCTTTCGTGCAAAAGTATTCGCCTTCCCCTGGCGGACGAATCGCCCCGGGTTCAGGCTTGCCTTGAGCTGCTTCGCCCTGACCAGTAGGCTCTTGCTCTAGCAGATGTTCAGGGTCCTGTTCTTCAGCTAAAGCCTCGCCTCTTCTATCAGGTGGGACGAGGGAAGGCTCAATCGCCTCTGCTGTTCCCGGAGTAACCAGGTGCTCAGGGTCACTAGCACTAAGTCCTGTTTCATTAGCCTTATTCTTCAAGATTGCCTGTGCTTCCCTTTCGGCTAATACCTCGGCCGTTGGAATCGGCAATGACCTGTCGCCAACAAACATTCCGTGTCCGCAGTTCGGGCAGAAGCCTGTCCACTTCAGGCTACCCTTCTCGTCATTAGATTTCTCGGAAGCCTTCACAGTGGCTTCTCTGAGGTCATAGTCGCAGGCTTCACATTTAGTTGCCGGCCATGCTAATTCACCTTTTACGAATCTGTTTTCCATTAAACTCTCCTTCTCGCTCCATAGTAGTATTCATTACCGATTCTAGTTATTGGAGAACGGGGAACCCCCTCATCCTTCTGTAAGTTGGTGTCATTCCAGGCAGGCATACTATTTACTACCTGTTTGTCCTTTACGATGCTGCCATCACCATCAACAACGGTAAACCTTTCGGCCGTCCTTGAAAACGCATTGGACATTACTCTCCCAGCTTCTTTGCCACATTCAGGGCAAACTGACGGGGCAGAACATTCGGACATATCTCTGATTTTCTCGAACTTTTGGCCACATTTGCACCTGTATTCGTAGATAGGAATGGAGCACCCCCTTTTAAGGGAGTGGGAGTTCGAGTCTCCCACTCCCTTAGACTCGCTTGAGACCTTAGCTAGTCTGCTGCCTCAACTTTAGCTGCGCCTTTCAGTCTCTCCCGGAGTTCTTCCGCATCCGAAGCATCGTTAAAGGGCAGGTCTCTAGCCCTGCACTTATCCTGGAGGTCAGGCAACGAGTCGGTATGAACTGAATCTACTTTCTTTTTTCCCACTACTTTCTTTGTTCCCACTCTTTTCCTCCTAATTAAAGATTTTCAGGAAGACGGATTCAGCAATGGTAGAGTTCGCAGGGGAACCTCCCGGGCCACTAATGTCGCTTGAGGCATACCTACTGCCTACGTGCTGCATAGCGGTAATTTCAGTAGTGCCAAGGATAGTGGTATCCGTCTCAACAGCTATATTACCATTACCTGCAAACAGATAGTATTCCGTTTCGTAGGCATTAGCACCCTCGAAGGTCGCGTTGGGATGCACCATATTATGAGGCCCGCCGGTCTGTAACCAGAGGAAACTACTTGCAACCGTAGTCACAACCAGAATACCAATAGCCATACCATAAGGGCCACCTTGAGGATGCCGACATATTGCGTAGGGATTCTCTGTTAGAACAACATCATCACCAGAGGCATAGCCGTTTACCAGATTACCGTCAAGGGTAAATTTGGTTACATTACTCGCCTCAACGAGATTGGATAAAATCTCGTAGGTGCTGTATCGCCCTGCTGTCTGCCTATTCCCCGCAGCTTGCTTGATACCAATGAACCCCCCTGCGTAGGCGTTAACCAGGACTGAAGCCGATGTAGTTACACTGATTGTGTTTTCACCAGCCACCCCGGCTGTGACACTGTTCACCTTATCCAGCCTCTCGGCTGCTGACTCCATGAAGTAACCCGCACCAATGGCCAAGTTAGATCCACCGACCTTTTCCCCGAAATACGTGGCGTCAGTCTTGCTATATATGAAGGTTCTGAGCCCCTTCCGGAGAATAGTGCCAGTGGGCCATTGCTGACCTGTGCCGATAGCATAGAGGTCAGGTATCACTTGACTCCCATATTTGTCGTCACCAGCAGACCAGGGCGGGAGCCAGATACTTATGCCATCGTGGATAGCCAGGTTATAGTCAATTCCAATTCTACTTGTCATTTTACTCTACCTCCCTTATGCTGCCGTCGGTGCAGCGTTGGTGATATCCGTGATTCGACCTATGCCCCACTTGCTGCCAACAATCAGATTCGTATATGCAGCCAGGCGCAATGCACGTCCGATGTAGCCGGTCATTTTCTCGATGTATTCGAGGTTGAAAAATTCGCCGTCACTCTCGGTCTTACCAAACGCTACTTTTACGCCGGGGTCGATACTACCTAGAGTGGTAGCCCCCAGCTTGATTGCGAAGATGGAATACTGCTTGGTTCCGGAAGAGTAGGCTGCCCTGGCATCGGCACTGGTAGTTCCCTGACCTGTGTTCACCTGTTCGGCCAGCATGAAGTCGGAACGGATTATCGGTTTGTTGTCGAACATCAATGTCCGCCCACCAGCTTCATTTAAGCCGTATTGAATCAGACCCAGAGCGCCAGCCGTATCTGCCTTCAGCGCAGCAATACCATTTTCCCGGTATACCCTGTCTATTTGACGAGCCAGCTCAAAAGGCATCAGCCAGAAGTCAAATCCGTTCCTCAGTTCATCACTGATGATACGCATATTCTCCAGAGCTAACGCGCCCTCGCCCTCGTCAATATCCCATGCGTTACCCCATTGGGTTGCAGCCCAGGCATGTAAGCCATCCATAGACAGACCAGTGCCATCATAGGTAAAGTCGTCATAGATTATCTTCTTGCCGAGCTTTTTGGTGATAGACCTCATCATGCCTTCAAGAGCCATTCTCTCATAGTCATTGACTGTCTGCCAGATAGCATTGTCATAGCTGTCCAGCTTCGTCATCAAATAACAGATACGAAGAACCGCAGTCTGGGCCGAGATGGTAGCACCCTCGGTGAAAGCTGTTGCACCGCCCGGGCCAATATCAGCGACACTATCCTCAAGGTCCGTAGCTTCACGAAGCCATCGGATATACTCGCCTGTATGATTGGCCTGAACGAACCCCAGTATATCAACCGGGTTACCTCTCTTGTAGTTTTCGTCCACCATTCCAGGGATAAGCGTGGGAGTTGTGGCTTTTAGCACTTCTGCTAAGTTGTTCCAGTAACCCCCTGATAAAGCCATATAGCTTTACCTCCCTTTTTATTTTGCTTTTGCGCTTGCGAGCATCTTCTCTGAGACGCTCCTTGAATCCCCCGCCACAGATGTCAGGGTAGCAGGTGTTGTAGTCAGTCCAGGTATTTTGGGAGCTACCTTCGGTAGCCTGGTAACAGGGTCAATCTCCGGCGCAACCTGAGTTTTAAGAAGAGTGGCTGCATTGGTCAACCGGGTAGGGTCGCCATCAGGGACAAGTTCCGCAAGCTTTACCGCATCAACACCGGCTGCCATAGCTGCCAGCTTGATATTGAAGCCACTCTTCTCCTTAGCGAAGTCGGCTTGTGTCTGCTTAAACTCGGTGTCCCTTGTTTGGTAAGCTGTGTTCACGCCATCCAGCCTAAGCTTTTCAGCCGTGTTAGCTTGCCTGACTCTCAGCGACGCTAGTGCCGCAGGGTCTTCCTTTACCGAATCGGCTTCAGCATCGTTTTGGGCTCTGGCAAACTCAGCCATCTGACCAGTGAGGGTATTAACCTGAGTGGTCATCCCATTGAGGTCACTAGTAAGCTTAGTCGCATTAGCCTCAGCCTTCTCAGCCCTGTCCTTCTGTTCTCGACCATCGGCCGAGAGTGCATCCTTTACCAACTTCAATACGTCTGCACCTGCATACTGCTTGCCTTCCTCAATAGATGAAGTTAGCTGGTCAACGCTCGAAGTTTGGTCAGAGTTCGCCGAAGTGTTACGTCCGGTTCCGCCCGCACCTCCATCCTTTGTCTGTCCAGGTCTGTCCAACATTATGAGTTTCCTCCCCTTTTAGAGTAATATATTTTCCCTGCACTTGCAAGGCTTACTCCCCTCTGAGTTCTTTCAGTCTTTCTCTGATTGCTGCACCACGTTCCTCGAATCCTTCTATGAAACGCTCACGAGTTGTGAGTCCAGCACGCCTTTTCTTCTCAGCAATCGGTGTATAACCAAACTTTAATACCAGCCAGGCATCGAGTTCAAGATTTTCTGCCCGGAAGTCGTCCTTTGCTGCCAAGTGGGGCAATGCCAGATAGTTAAGATAATCGTTAAATACTGCCCGGGTAGGAACTTTGCGGAAGTCCATCGCCTCATTCCCCAGAAGCCCCCTGTAGACCTCCCGGTAGAAATCCATATGCTCCATCATAAACCAGTCATCTTCATACCACAGTTCAGTGCCGGTATTGAAAGACCAGTTCTTCGGCTTGCCCTCGCCTATGATTTTGTAGTAGCCAACGTAGTTATTGACCTGTTCTTCAGGAACGAACTTGCCATAGCCATTACGCCTAATCTCAGCAAGGCCAAACTCGGTATACTTGCCACTATCATCGAAGCGCATAGCATCGCGCTCTTTAGCTCTCTCAGTCGGATTATCAATGTAGTGTGGTGACTCGTTGTCAGATAACCCCTCGAGTCGAGTGAAGTCTTCGCTCCACTCGTCATAGATATCGTCGAACTCTACCGCCGGCATATCTTCCGGTCGAGGGATATCGATACCGCCGACATCGTGCATTGCTTTGGCAAAACCGGTGAGGTTATCTGGCTCCATCCCACCATTCTCAACAAGGAATCGTTCCTGCCTCTTACCCTTGGCACCTATCTCATGGTAGCCAACGAATGTTTCTACCTGGTCGGGCGGGAATGTTTCACCGGTGAGGCTATTCTTCATTTCGTAAGCTTCACGCCGGCGCCGATCCTTACGATATTCAATCCGCCTAGCTAGAGCATCGCCCTCGAGTCCCTCGCCATTAAGGTAAGCAGACCGAGCAACGACACCTTCTTTGGTATCAGCCGGTATAGCATCGTATTCATCGTCCTGTGCACGCCAGTGAGCGGTTATCCTGAGAGCGGGTATGTTCCAGTCACTACCATCATCTGTTATCATACCGGCTGTCTGCGCCTTTTCCCACACTCCAGGATGGTCGACCAACCATATCTTTGCTTCCGCACTCTGAGGTTCATGCTTACCTAAAAGCCTACCCCGGGCAGCCCACAGGTCAGCTTCCGTATCGGTAAAGCCACCCTTGTAAGCCTCTATACGCTCCAGGTCATCGAAGTAAACACTATCCGGGTATTGCTTGAAGAAGGCTGCCCTTCGCTCGGCATCGTCTTCGATGTATGTCTCAGGGGAACCCTTATCTCCAAGCATCTTCCAGTGTGAATCCTCTTTTATATTCTTAGCCTGCAATCTGATAGCCGGCTCCACCCACTCTTCGTAGTGACCACGTTCTTCTGGAGTGCTCAGACCGCCCTTATCCTTGAGGATGCCTTCCTCGATAGCTTTCTCGTATGCTTCCGGATTATCAAAAGCCCACTCCTTGACCTTCGGACTACCGCCACTGTATTCGTCAACCAGCCGACTTCTCTCTACCCAAGCTTCTATCTCGGCATCATCGAAGTCGTTGGCTATAGCTTCAATCCTTGCATTATCATCAAAGTATTCGCTATCTGGAAACTCCCTTTCAAACGCAATGCGTCGCTCATCCGGGTCATCTATATAGGTCGACGCATCTTTATCTGCGAGTGTAGCCATGTGTTCTCTTTCGGCCCGGTTCTTCGCCTGCAACTCGTAGTATCTTTCAGGTTGCTTGGGGTCCTGTAACGGCTTTTCTCCTGCTTTTACAGCCTCATCCTGAAACCATTTCAGTAAGTCCGGGTCCCTAGCCAAGACCACCATTGCTTCAGCACTTGCAGCACCATAGTTACCAATGGCGTCCTGTCTCTCGAAATAGTTATCTACTGAGGCTTCAGGTGGTAGTGTGTTTGCTGGCAAGGCGTTATCAGGGATATCAAGCGACTTAATCAGACTGTTAAACTCATCAAAAGCAGCCCGGGAAAGGAGCTTGGCCTGCCCCCATACCGCCAGTTCAGCGTTCTCTTTGGGGTGAGAGCGTAGCCAGTCCTGCCGAGGGTTCACCCCTATATCAGCCTCATGTTTCTCAAGGAACTCGGCTTTCTCAACCTCATCGGTTATTGAATGATACTCCATCAGGAGCGAGAACTGTCGCTGGGAGAAGTTACCCTTATAAGCGCTCTTAGTCCTCTCGTCTTGGTCAAACTCCTTGAGTGCTTGCTCATCACCCTCAGCTACTAATTCTTCTCTTTTTAGCCACTGAGCATGATATTTACCGAAGTCCTCCATATCCGCCAGCTTCTCATTCGGCATGATAGCCAGGTCATCTTTGATTGCTCTGGCCTCAGCAATCGCCCTGATATACTCAGGAAAACCTTTAGTCTCAAGCAACGTAGCCGGGTCAACCCCACCAAACTGACTAGCTGTGTCAGCCCACAAGTCCTCAGTAGTGTAAAAGGGCTCAGTTATACCATAGTGCAGGTTATCGTCATACTTTGGTAGCCCCAGCCTCGGGAAGTTCTCTTTCCAGTCGCCTGTATAAGTCTGGACACCAGCACCAAGAACAGCCGGGATAGCAGACCACACCGCATGAATAGGGTCGTCCAGAAATGCCTCGTAGATATCCCAAGGTGCAAAAGGAGCAACCCTTTCAATCCACTGTCTCAGATTGTCAATCTCAACCTTTTCACCTACAAAGTTTCTACCCCTCACGAAATCAAGCATGGTCGATAAAAGAGGCGAGGCTTTACCTACGAGTAGGTTCTGTATCAAACCTAATGCGTCAGGGTCATAAGCAGCTCCGGTTACGCTGGAAATACCACCAGGCTTGTCAGTGAAGACAGTGGTGAACATACGAGTAAAGAATACGAGGAACTGCCGGAAGCCACCCCAGGGGTCTATCCTGGTATTGCCAATCCTGATTGACATATACTCAGCACTTCGGGGGTCTTTCTCAACTTCCCACCAGCCGGCAGCAGCACCCAGCAAAACAATCCCGCCGAAGATGCTGACAAAGGATGCAGCGTTCTTCCATGCTTCAGCCCTTACCCTCGGATTGGCATTGATTAAATCCTTGACAGAAAGTAATCTACCAATGGAAGCTCTTGGCGCAAAGAATAAACCACTCCAGAAGGCTGCACTTGTTTGTTGCCGGCCCAGAGAACCCCTAGCCGTAAAGTTAGCGAGGCTCTTGGCAAAGTCAATCATTTCCTTCTGCATATTGAAGACTTCACCAGGTTTCAGCTTCTTCTTCCCGGAAGCGATATCCTCACTATACCGGAGCATGGCACTGTAGTAGTTCTTGAATATCAGCCAGTTATGCTCATTAGTGCCGGTTTCAAAAGCCCGGGCCGAAACCTTAACATGGGGTAGCTTTGCGGTAAATCTCGGGATAGCCCTCTCACCGGTAAGATAACCAAACTCTTCCGTCCCTCTCCACTGTGCGCTTCCCTTCGGTAATATAAGAGGTCTGAGGAAATCACCGCCCTCTTCAGCAGCGAACTCGTATATGTGGTATAGCGGGTCTTGAGTAATCTTCTGCCAAGAAGCTTCTGCCGACTTCTGACTAAATATCGCGTTCCACGCAGCGACGTTTGCCTGAGCAAATGTTATCGGATGACTGGCAATGAGCGGAGCTTGCTGGCGCCAGAAGGAGAAGTCAAAGGATGCCTTATTAGCCCGGAGAAAGTTACCGATATCAATAGGAACCCAACCCAAATCCTTCAGTGCCTTGATGACATTATCCCGGACAGGCACAGGCCAGAACGGAATCTCTTTTATGGCCTCTTCGATAGGCGCTTCATAATGAGTGATGGGCGGGATCGGGAAAGCCTTATCCCTGGCTGTAGCTCTTCTCAGTTCAAATTGAGAGAAGGTAATCTCACCTTTAGCTAACTGAGACTGCAACGCCACATCCGCCATAGCAAACTGTAGTTCGGCAGGATCTCTTAAATCCTTAACGATCAAATCAGACGGCTCATGGGGTAGCATCGTCCTTGTTGGTTCACCTAATGGCGGTGGCGGTTCTGTTAAATTCCTGAGATAGTCAGCAGTCTCTTGGTCAACCGGTATCGGGTTCCGGCCTGTCTCATGGAAGACAGCCTCAACGATATCCTCTAGTGGCTTCTTCTCTTCGGCCAGCTTCTCGATAGCCTTAAAGACTTTCGGCTTGTCATTGAACACACGCTGCAACCTGGCATAAGCAGAGCCACCCCTTACCCCAGGAACCCGGGGTATAGGTCTGCCACGAAGAGCATTGGTCAAGGCCGTAAAGGTCGACATCATTTCAAACGGCTCGTCCTTGAGAACACGAGAGACTTTAGAAAAGAGAGAATCCCTGAGATCTTCGGTAACACCCTCAAGAAAATCAGTGGTAATAGCCGGCAGTTCACCCCGCATCGTTTCGCCGATTGCCTGCTTCATGGCTTCCTCAGAGGTTATCCCCTCTTCAACCATGAGTTCTTGCGTCCTGGCTTTCAGGCTCTCAGCCCTGGCAGTCAATGTCTCGCGCCTCAGTTCCCGGGTTAGTTGCCATGCTGTCATAGTATTTGGGTCATTGAGGTAATCGGCAAAAAAACCATTCAGGGCATCAATTTGTTTCAGGTTATACTTCGGCCTCGGAACTATCTTGGAACTTTCAACCACCTCAGCCATAGTCGTTTCGGTAACTGCCTCTATCGGTGTCTCGATCATTTCCTGAGTGGGAACATCCTCAATTAGTGGGGGCTGAATACCAGTTTCAGGAGCGCCGGGTTCTTGTCGGGCTAACTCTTCAGGGGTTACTGGGAGTGCTTCAGCAGCAGCTATTTGTTCCTCTGCGATTTTACGTGATGCCTCGGAAATACTAATTCCTTCTTGCTGTGCCCTCTGTTCTACTAATGCCTGCTGCGGTAGAGTTACCTCACCTATAAGTTTTTCCACATTATCTAAGCTACTTAAAATCGCCTTGGTATCCCTTTGTGTAATACTTTTAATAAGTCGCCATATACTTCCTTCTAAATCACCTTGTTCAGGTAATTTATTAACAAGTTTTTGGGTCTTAACAAGATTATCCATCTCCCCGACACTTAACTCATCTGACCAATCTGGCGACTGTAATTCTCTGCGTATTGCTGTGATTTTTTCTGTTATATAGAGATTATCAGGAGAGGGATTAGCTAACTCACGGAGAATATCGCCTGCATTCTCAATCTTTTTTGATACGAAAGCCCCAGCATCAGTATCCTTTATCCCCGCACGCAAGGGATTATTCTCTAACTTTTTATCCCAATAATCCCGCATCTCCTTAGAAACTACTTCACCTGCTCCCTCTGTAGGCGTAATCTCTTCGTCACCAGGCAAGATAATAGAGCCACGCTCACCCCTCAGAGCCGTAAACCAGTTGCCCTTCTCGTCCTTAATCCAGCCCTTAGCTTTCTTGGTAAGGTCTGTCAACCCTAGTTGCTCATTCCGGCTAATCATCCTGACCGATACAGCAGCAGCTCCACCGGCTGGCAGCAAAGTAGCGACCGCCGTCTTGACAGCAATATCAGGCAGATTATCCAGGACGCCTCTATTCTCATCGTAGAAGCTTACAGCGACATTACCCACGACTTCCTGCATAACCTCAGTAGATACTTCCGAAAACTGGTTAATGGTAAAGTTCCGGCCAAACTTTGCTACAGTTCTAAGCAGACCTTGTTTACTCAGTTCAGAGATAGCTTTCTTCTTGAACTGGCCAAAGAGGAAAGGACTCACCTGCTTGAGCATCGGTATCCGGCCGGCGCTTTCAAGTAATCCAATCAGGCCACCGGAGACAGCAGCCATTTTAGCAGCTTCATTCTCAGGTGCTCCGGCGTTTATCAAGTCCTCATAAACCGCCTGGCCTTCAATCGGAGTCATCAGAGCTGCCGTCCCAATTACCGCCGGCAATCCCACACCGCCAGTAAGGAGAGCCACACCGGTTGCCGTCACGATAAAAGGCACGATGTTAGCCAGTTCATACGCATAGTAGCGCGGGTCTTTCCATAATTCAGGATGCTGGAACATACCCTCCTGATATTCGACAGGAGCCAAAAGCTCAGGGTTAGCCCTTACCCACTTGTTATACTCTTCCTTGTTCTGGCCATAGAGCCACCTGAAGTGCTCCCTCTGTTGCCGGTTTGTTTCGTTCAGGAACTTTACTGCGTCATCACTGAGCAACCTCTCGAATGGACTCTGCTTGTCCCTTTCCAATGGAACATCCTGGTAGATGAGGTTAGGCATGACGGAGAGGAAGAAGTTTTCACCCTGCTCCCACATTGTCCGGGATTGAAAAGTTGTCCAGTCCCAAACGTCCTTGAGGATACTTTCTTGCTTAGCTTTAGTGAACTGTTTAGTGGCTGGATTGTAAGCACCGACATAATTACCCTGAGCATCATAGGCTGCCTGATTCTCAACATCTACAATAACCTGGCGACTGGCGCCATCGATATCAATCTCTAACCTTTGTCGGCTGAAGATCTGGTTAATCTCTTCAGGTTTATAGCCAATAAGTTCGAGCAGTTTACGCTTCTCAGTGGAACCGCCACCGGTCTGCATAGTCTCTATGAAGAGTTCGAAGTCATTTTCAAGCAATGAAGTCAAGGCTACTGCATCTTTGAAATCAGGGAATACATCTGTTACAAGGCCATTTACCCGGCGGTCCTGCTGGTCGAAGTCCATCCCTGCCAGGATATGCTCTTCGGTAACACCCATCATACGAAGAACATTCTCGGCCTCATACTCTCCTAGTCGGGCATTGAGTTCTGTTACAAAACCACCGAAGTCGGACTGCATCCGCCTCTGAAGAGTATCAACAACCATGTTAGGAATTTCCTCTTCGGAGAAGCCGTAGCTATTCGCCGGATCGAACATAAAAGGGAAAGCGTCCCGAAGACGCATAAGCAGTTCTTCGCTGGGTTCAGCTTTGGCAGCTTCAGGGCTAGGCAATAAGGTAAACGAGGTTTCTCCGTCTACCATCGGCGTCATCTTGACAACGCTACCTTCAGGGACATCGAAGCCTAAATACCTGGCCTGCTCCCAAGTGAGATACTGCTCATAGGGTATCTCCCAAATCATACTACGCTGGTCGGGCGGTAGAGCCATATCAGCCAGTTGCCTCGACTTAACAAACGCATTAGTGGTCAATCCGTAGAGGTCTGATAGTTCAGTCGGGTCAACATCAGGAACATTGGGAGCTATTGGAGTAGGTTCCTCTAACCTTGCCTCTTGTCGGGAAGTCTGAAGGTCGGCAACAGCCTTCTGGAAATTCTCAAAGAAAGGCAACAGGTCTTCCTCTACAGGAGCTTCAGGAATCTCGCCTGTCCGAGAGAAGGACTCCGACCATTTCTCCCACTCTCTATCTATGCGGTAGAGTTCCCGAGAGGTTATGAGCGGATTGACTCTCTCTACAGGTTCAACCTCATCCTCGACAAGAGCACCCACTTCCTCTTCGAGAGCATCGGCGTCCTCTGCCTCAATACGTCGGGCTTCCTCTGCCTCATCTATAAGCAGTTGTCTTCTTAGTTCCTCTTCAGAAAAGACGACTTTCGGGGGTCCATGCCCACCTATGTTAATTTTATTCTCAGTTGTCATTCCATGTCCTTACAGGCATCTATCACCTAGCAATAGTTAATTGCTTTCCCGGAACTGAAGGTTTACGCACCTTCGCTGCTTGCCTCAAATCCTCGATGCCGGGGGTAAAGTTCTGGCCATTAGCATTAGCCGGCGGTTTCATAGCCTCTTCCACCCGGCGGTCAAATTCCTGATGAGTTAATGCCATTTCCTACTCCCTTGACAACTTAATCATTATCTTGTAGAATTATACTATGAGTTCACTTAAACATCCCTGTATAGATTGTGGGAACCTTTGTGAGCGAAAGGCTCTTAGGTGTAAGACTTGCAATGGTTTACAAAGACGAACTGGCGGAATATGGAGTCGTGTCATTCCGCATTACTGCGTTGATTGTGGTAAGGAAATATCGCCTGGGAAAACACATTGTAACTCCTGTTCTACTAAGTTAAGGTGGGCTACCACTGGAATACCACAACGGAAGGGTTCAAACCATCCTATGTGGAGAGGTGGTAGAGTCAAAACAACTAATGGCTATATCACGATTTATAAACCCGGCCACCCAAGAGCTACTGGCGGTAATAGAAAATATGTGCTTGAACATATCCTTGTCTGGGAAGAAACTCACGGCAAGCCTCTTCCAAAAGGTTGGATAATTCACCACCTTAACGGCGTCAAGGATGATAACAGACCTTTTAATCTCGTAGCTTTGCCTGGTAAGAAGCATTACCTTGTTCTTCAAGCTAAGGCAAAGCGCATCCAAGAGCTTGAAGCCCTGCTTAATGGTCAATCTCAACTCATTTAGCTTTCCTCCCTACTGCGTCTGACTACTTCTTCCCGGCGCTCGCCACGCCGTTCTGATTCTTCTGGTGACCTCGTTGCCTCATCACCCTGAGATTTTCCTCCACCACCACCCTTATCAAATATATTGACCATATCTTTACCAGACTTCCGAGATCCTAGTCCACCCTTCGGTGGGGCCAAACCCATCGTTCCACCCGCAGCCCTGTCGCGCAGCACCATTTCTAGTTGCTGTAGCGTCATTTCAGCCTGGATGAACTTCTTGTCATCAATCTGCTGGTGACCTGTAAGGTAGAGCGTTTGAGCAGCATCACCCTCTTCTATTTTCTCAGCCCGGGCAGCCATTATCTCACCGGTGGGGTCATTCAGTCTCAGCGTATTGGTAAAGACATACTTTCGTGACAACCCCAAATCCAACTGCTGCCGGGCGATAGCGGTATTGGCGATATCCTGCTCCGGCGAAGTGGAATGGAACTCATACTTCGTGCCGAACTTCTTATCGAGTTCACTGGCAGCGTATTCCCTTTCCTCACCTTCTTCTCCTAGCTCAACAGTATAACCGCCCTTGAGGTATTGGTCCTTAATCATCTGGGACAGAGCCCGGTAGAAGAGAGCGATGGCATTGAGCCTCGGTATGAAGATGGCGTCCTTAGAAGCGGTCAGCTTGGAGATAGCGACAGCACTCAATGGGAAAGAGAGGTTGCCGTAATCTATGTTAGGCAGGCCACCGCGCTGTAGAGCACCGACCAGCATATTATAGAGTAGCCGGGTAGCGTTTCTGACATCACTAACCGGGACAGGTGTGTAGGCTTCCCCTATTTCTAACTCAGTAATCTTGCGAAGACCGCGAGGATTAGGTGCGTGATCGCCACCTGTTTCTTTACGATTCAGAACCATCGCGCTCTCGAAACTGTCGGCCGTAAGTGTCATAAAGATAGAGGCTGCCCGGTGCAGTTCGGGAATCAGCCCCCTGTTGGAAGCGAAGAGACTCTCACCCTGGAACTTGAGCCCACCAACGTCCATCAGGCTGTGCAGGCCGGCTCCAGACTTGGTGTAGACAAAAGGCGGATAACCCAACCCATGCTTTCGTTCTCTTTCCGGATACTTAACAGAGTCAATTATCCCTGATTGAGAACCGCCCTTATAAGACTGCCCGGCTATGAAGACATCATTAACCTGGTCATCCCAGAAGTCGGTAACGACGGCGTATTTACCATTGAGGCGGATTCCGAAATCCCTTTCAATCTGAGCCTTGGAGCGAGTAACTTCAGGAGCAGCCCAGATCATACCCATAGAGTCGGTGTCATACTTAAAGTAGCGGACATCTGTTGGTGAGATATCAGGCATGAACTTGTCGCCCTGCTGTCTCATCAGACACCTGGCAGCAATCGCACCCCTGACCAATATCTGCTCGACGATGAATCCGTAGAGCGAGATAAAGATTGAGTTAGCCAGCATCAGGTCATTGGTATAATAGAGGTCGTCGTAGAAACTCTCGATGGTAGACTTATCTTTATCAGCAAGCCCTTTCCCGATGATGATGCGGTGCATATTAGCACCATTCATAATAGCAGCAGAGCGGTCGAGGAATACCTTAGCCTCATTCATGGTGACGTTGATAACGTCCGGAGTAGGTTGTCCGTCAAGGTTTACCATCTTGTAGGGGTCAAGGATAGCGAGCTTCTTATCATCATCGTAACGCTTGAAGAGCCCACTCCCATCCATCTCATCATGCTTGTCCCTGACTAGCTGGTAGTTACTGTCATTCCCCGATGAGTTAGCGTATCTCGGTAACATACTCTACTCCTTGCTGTTCCACAGTCCTGTTCAGGCTGTTACCACAGTCCTGAAAGGCTAGTATCTCCACTGCTGAATCACGCCACCGCCCTGCCTCCGGTTGAAGGTCATCATAACAGCGTCACCCTCGTTAGGCGACTTGCTACCCCGATTCTTGGCATCCTCTTTGCTCTCTATCTGAAGCAGACCTTTAGGATTATAGGTATAGCGGACATCAGCCAGTTGAGCCTTGAGCTTGTCATTGGCCAGCAGGTCTATTTCGCCATCAGCGAGTTTCCGGCTAAAGTCCCACCAGCCTTCAGCTCTCCGGTTGATATAGCGTTCCGTATCAAGTGGCGCCTTCCCGGAGTCAAACTCAAGGATAGTAAACTCACCGCCTATCTCTTTCTTTAGAATATCATAAACACCGGCGCCGAGGCCCACAACGTCGATATAAGTTCTAACCGGTTTATTCTCTTTAATAAGCCGGGCAGCTCGGCCGGCGGTATAGATAGAGTCCTGATGCCCCCAGGTCACAATATCAAGAACCTTGTTACCCTGACGGACGGCAAAGGCGCTCTCGTCGTCGCCGTATCTGGCCACATCGAGAGCAGCAATCTTCAGTGAATTTTCGTATTCCTTACGCTCGATATTCCTAGCCATTGCGTATTCGATATCGGAAAGCCGGATGAGGTTATTTATACCGGCCTCTGGGAAATCTCCCTTAACAAAAACAGTGTAGAGATATGAACCTGGCCCCCAGTTCAAATAGCGTTCAGCGACTTTCTGAGGGGACATCAGCAACGGAAAGGGTAGTTCCTTGCCAGCCCACTTCTTCTGCCATTCCCCTGTTGCTATATCCTCTTCGGTAATCCCGAAGCTTACCAGATTAGGAGTATTGAAAGCGGATATATGGTATTTCTTATAGAGGGGTGAGGTAAAGGTATCTCTGAAGGCGCCCACTGATTGAGTAGGGTTAGAGAGCAGGAGTTCATGGGCATTACCTGTAGACAGCGGATTCTCAATAGCGCCGAAGATATCATTAGAAAGGCCGGCAGCATCATCACCGATAACCAGCACATTAACATTATGGTATCCCAGCATACGTTCAGGCTCATCGGTAGCGAAGCCGACGGCGAAGTGGTTTTCTGAAATCTCAAGGGCTTTGCGCGTAAGATTTCCTTCAAGTGGGAATCTCGCTCCTGCAAAAGCGCTTCGGATTTCACGCCATATAATATCTTCCACCTGCCGGTTACCAGGAGCGGTAGTAATAACAGTAGCCGGCGGATAATTATATAAAAATGCCAGTGCTATCCGAGCAGTAACATAGCTTTTGCCGATACCTTCACAGCTCCGAACAGTAGTCCGAGGATAATAAAAACAAGACTGGGCAATAGCAATCTGCATCGTCCAGAGTTTACCACCGAGGACAGTCTCAATCCACCAGTCGGGATATTTTCTGGCCTGTTCCCTGATAACCTGGTCAGTTTCATTATTTCTCTGTAATTCAGTTGTCATACTGGCAGACTCGCTTTCGGCTTAACTTGAGGACCTTGATAAGCCTGATCCCATTCAGGTTCATATTGAGAACCTGCGGGAGCTTCCGGCGACTTCTCGCTCTTGGCTTTAAGGTGCTTCCAGCTAATATGAAAGTAAGACAGGGAGATAACAGGGGGTGCTAAGAAGTTACAGCGAGGCATAGGGCAATAGCAGTAATAAAGAGTCTCTTTAGTGCCATCACGCATCGGCTGTATCTTCTCAAACCGCCCATGTTTCGGACATTCATACTCGTAGAGTGGCATTATTCTACCTTTTCATAGGTCTGCTCAAATATATCGGGTTTGCAGGGATACTTTTCACCTCGAACACCTGTAATAATCCAGTCCCTGTGAGAGACAAAATGTTCTCCCTCCAAAGTATCTACCTTATAGAATGGGAGGCGATGCGAAAGCTGATGTATTTCACACCACTCGCCACTTTCGCTAGTAGAGCAATACAAGCCACCAATATAAACACCATCGGGGTAAGGCACCTTGTCTTTAAGGAATTGCTCTGCCTCAATCACCACCGGTTTCTTTCTAAATTTCTCTACCATTAAACCTCCTAAATTTTGCGTGCCGGGGCTCGGCTGCTCTCAGTCCGACCTACACCATTTGATATTATCGCCTTGCAAGGCCTCGCCGATAGTTTATCTACACACCCCGGCACTTTAGCAAAAATGGGGTAGGGTATCAGTTCTATGCCCCGGTGGGCTTGGGGACTTTGACACCGGTGGGCTTTCCGTGACTGCCTGGGTGCTTATCAAATCTCATATCGGCCTCCTTACTAGTAATACATCAGTAGTAATATACTAATTGGTAGCAGGGCAGGGATTCGAACCCGGGGACCAGGGTAATGAGCCCCGTGAGTTGACCGCTACTCTACCCTGCACGTAAAATCCGGCTTTTTTTACTGGCAGCTTCCTCCTGCAAAACAGGTCCCCGACCGCCAATAATCGGCCCACCTGCTGCTGCGTAACCGGATTATCTACAGAATAATTCTGGAAACTTCAGGGCTACATAGCCAGCAGCCCCAAGTGTAGCTGTTATCAGGAGAAGCCCGACCAATAAAGTCCATAATGCGTTCTTCATCAGTTCAACTCCGCATTGCTTAAACCGAGTTTTGCTTCGGGTATAAGATATTCCCAATCCCTGTTTTTCTGACCACAGAGGCAGATAGCACCCTGAAACCAAAAAGTAGCTCCATCGGTAAGTATTCTGGTAACAGCAAGATTTTTCTCAAAATATGCCTGGCTGAAATTGTAGTTAGGATTATTATTCACTGCTTTCTCCAACTCATCCAGCCGGGAAATTTCATATTTTCCCCATCATCCTTCTTCCTTAACCTCAGCAGAAACCCTATCACCAGCACCGGTAATAGAAATACCCCCACAAATATCAGACTATACCCTGCTACCTCATTCATCAATCTACCCTCTACTTTTTAGCGTAAAAATATTCCAGCCTAGCCTTGAGCGGTAGCTAGGGATTTGCACCCTTCTCAATAAATGGGTAGCTCACCCAAGTATAGTAATCTCTGTTTTCACAGCAATAACCCCTGCCACCTTGAGAGTCATTATCAAAGTGCTTCAGTTCCCCAAAACACTTCGGGCATCTGCCATTATTGTAATCTCGTTTCTCCCAATAGTATCCACCACAAAGACCAACAAGAATTATAAATAAGATTACTACCAAAATGTTCATATCTACTCCTTTTCAGGCGTGGGAATTTATAAAATCGTCCGAGGCACGTTACCTTATCTCCCGAGGCTGTGATTATAGAGGCCCCCCCCTCTCTGCTAAAGAGGGGTAGGCTACATATGCAGGTTCCTATCTTTACCAGCCGGCTCATGTCCTGGCTGGCGTTCCTTTTCTTTTTAATAGAAGATGTCCATCCCTACCACCACCATCTAATCTACTCTAATCTGCTCTGCTCTGCTCTAGGGTTAAGTTGGATAACACTAAATAAGATAAGAAGTGTCAGTTGGTTATAGACACATCTCACTACTATGCACTAATGGCTATAGATAATACTTGACACTCAGTTGAGGTTACTCTATAATAGTTATTAAGGAGGGATTATAGATATGAGTGTAGGAGAAGGGACTACTGTTAAGATTATGATTAGTATGCCATCAGCTGTTCATAGTCGGCTTGAAGCACTGGCCAATAACCTCGGTTCAAGTAAGTCGAAAATCGTGCAACAAGCAATTATTTTGATGGAAAGCCAATTAAAGGAGGTGAATCATGCTCTGGATAAAGATATATCCGTCTAAATGTTTGCGCGGTAGTTTACATTTCGACTTGCCTTATCAGCTGAGGGGAATATGGTATGAGTTGTTATTGATGGCTGGCGATGTGGATGATGATGGGCTTTTTGAGTTCCCTATCAGCTTTCTAGCCAGCCAACTCGGATGCCCTGTCAAGGTCCTTGAAGAGGTTTTAGTAACACTAGAGAAAACAGAGAGAATAGTTAGAGACAGAAACAAGATACTAATCACTAACTGGCACCTTCACCAGAAGATGAAGGGAGAGCCACATATTATAAGAAGAGATAAACCAGAAACAAACCAAGAGTGGGAGAAAGAACTGGCTCGCCAGAAGTCACACCAGGATCAAGTCGCTAAGATGTCCAGCGAGGATTTGCAGATCGATGCTAAAAGACTTGGCGAAGAGTATGACCGCTTGCACCCCGAAGGAGAGCCAAAAATGTCCGATGAAGCCTTGAAGGAGATGCGAGAAGTAATCGCAGACAAGAACACTAACCCAGACTAGCCTTGCCATCCTTCTCTGGTTTGTTTAGCTCTTCCTGGTGCTGCTGTGCTATCTCCAGCGCGTCAGCCAGCACTGGCCGCGGCTTGTCGATGGTAGCGTTGGCAGACTTGGATATGTCTCCATATGTCATTATCCCCCCGGAGTGCTCAACCTTCTGCCTGGCCTTGCCTATTGCGTGATCTATCACATACTTGCACGCTTCGATTAAGTCCCGGCTTAGGGAAAGATAGCCTTTCTTCCTGAAGATATACCGGGATAGCAGGTCCATAGCTTTAGGAGCTGTCAAGTCTATTGCCTCATTGATGGGCGCTAACTTCTCATCATCACGAGGCCGACCCCCAGCGTGTTTAGGCTTGACGTCTGGAGTATCGGGTTGTTGCGCGTTTATACTTTCTTTTTGTTCCTTCTCAGTCATGGTTAAGGCTCCACAAACTAGCATTCAGGCATAAAAACAGAGGATGGCAAGAAGATAATATGTAACCAAGTAAAGCAAACCCGGGCAGATAGCGAGCCGGGGTGATTATTTAATGCCGGTGGCGGGATGATGCACCACCGGCGAGGGGTAAACTAATGCCGACCAGATGAGGGGTCGGCTAAAGTCAATAGTATAATAAGGCTAGATAGGTTGTCAAGTATTTAAAAATGACCGCAGGGGCAGGCGTGGGGGTGCGGTGATTTATGGAGCTGGCAAAGTATTTTAATCTAGGGGGTTGACAAGGTGTATCGCTTATGATACACTTACCTTGACGGCTAGGGATAGGCCCGGGGTATAGTCAAACAAATCATAGAGGTAAATAAATAAGAGGGTAATAGAGATGAGTAAATATCAATGGTATCACACGGCGATGGAGTGTGGAGATTGTGAGTATAAGTTCGTGGTGGATGTGCGCAAAACTGTCTGGCGAAACCGCTTGATTATGTGCCCTAAATGTCGCTCAGCGATGGTAACAGTAGATAGTGAAAGAGACTTGGACATCACCGAAGCTATTGCTCAAGGAAACTAAGCACTTATAATAATAAAGCTAAAGCAGAGAGGGAGTAAAATATACAGGGGGGTAAGCATATGACTGAGCCTATATGCGGTCAGTCCTGGCTTAACAAGCACCGACACGACCACACCCAGGAAGAGATTGACGCGCTAGGTATTGAGATCCGGGTAGGTGACAAGCTTCAAGGCCGTGTCAAGTCAGGCGACAAGAAGGCCCGGGGTATAGTCAAGGCTATAGTAGAGGTCAATAAATAATGCCTGATGAAAGAAAACAACTCCAAGAATTAACTAAAGCTGTTTCCCTCTTCTTGTCTCGGCTTGATACTGAAATGCAACAACCATCCTCACCGCAAAGAGGGAAACAAATCGCCTTGTTATCTAATGAACTTTGCCTTGCCAATGACATGGCTAAGAG
>SDBV01001706.1_pt1 | contig 32946 bp, 16 predicted proteins | sample 2277081 | NCBI WGS metagenome assembly SDBV01 (sample SAMN10402039, study PRJNA504765) | marine sediment metagenome | isolation source: marine sediment core GS10_PC15, 223 cmbsf | place: Arctic Ocean: Southern Knipovich Ridge | collected 2010 | reverse complement strand
GTAAGTATTCGCCGAACCCGTCAGCAGACCTCGTTACGACGCTCTGCGTCGTAACGCACCAGCAGACGCTCTGCGTCGAGGGATCGGCGTAACTCATTGTGCCACCGGTGGTTCCGCTTCAGCGACGCGGAGCGTCGAAGCACCGCGTTCCTACGCAGAGCGTGGGAACGAGAAGTTCTGCACGGGTTCTGCGGCGGATCGTCCAGGCCTTGCGAAACGCAGAAATCGCCGAGGCAGCGCACCGTGGCCCCAGAAGGCGTGCCCACCACGAGGAGGGGTTGCAGAGATTCGCTGGACCGCCACGCCGATTCCGGCTATCCTGAGCAATGTGAGGCCCAGTGTGCCCACGGCATGTGCCCACGGCAGACAGTGTGTCCACGGCAGACAGGGGCGTCACACTGTGAAACGCGTCTGGGGGTCAGAGGTTCGGTTGCCTGCGAGGTACACGATGCGAAAGCTTGGTCTGTTGTCGCTGATTTTCGGATGCTGGTTCCTTCCGGCCGCGGGGACACACGCCGCCGACTATTCGCCGCGCGTCGGCCAACTGCATCCCGATTTCATCCTGCCAAACATTGCGGACCGCCGGGGGGTATCCTTGTCGCAATTTCGCGGCAAGAAAGTCCTGCTGATCCACTTTGCCTCCTGGTGACGAGGTTGTCGGCAGGCCGTGCCGGCCTGGCATCAAGCGACGCAGGAGTGGGTTCGGCAGGGAAAGCTGGCCGTGCTGGCGATTGCCGAAGAACAGCATCCGCAGCGCAGCCGGCTGTTTGCGCATTGGCAGAAGCTGGACTGGCCGATCCTGCACGACCCGATCAACGTGCGGCGGGTAAGAGGCGTGCCCGTGGTTGTGGCTATCGACGAGCACGGCATCGTGCGCAGCGTGCGTCCCGATCTGAAAACGTTCAAGGCCGATTTTCTCGACCAGACGTTCGCCCCCGGCGCCACACGACTGCCCAGCGAGCGGGCCAAGGCGATCCGCCCCGATCCAGCCGCCTTGCGCCGCCGCGCCGAGCAGGACCGCTCGGCCGAAGCCTGGAAGGAACTGGGCGACGCCTTGGTGCTCTGGCACGGTCTGGATAAAGTCGACCGGGCGATCGACGCCTACACGCGAGCGCTTCGCATCCAGCCGGACGACGGCTGCGCACATTTTCGGCTGGGCGTGTGCTATCGCATGCGATACGAATCCCAGCGGCGGCTGCCGAGCGATTTTCAGTCGGCCGTGGACCACTGGAGCAAGGCCGTAGCCATCGAGCCTAACCAGTACATCTGGCGACGTCGGGTCCAGCAATACGGCCCACGGCTCGACAAGCCGTATCCGTTCTACGACTGGGTGGAAACGGCCGCCCGCCAGATCCGGGCCCGAGGCCAGCAGCCGGTAGAGTTGAAGGTCTTGCCGACCGCCTCGGAGAAGGCACAGCCGAGTCGCCGCTTTGCCGCCGACGATGGGGACGACAAGCCCCCGGATCCTCGAAACAAGGTTCGCCGCGACACCTCGGGACTGGTTGTGGCCGAGGTGACGGTGGTCCCGCCTCGAGTCAAGCCGGGCGAGCCCACCCGGGTACACGTGACTCTACGCCCGAGTGTCCAACGCAAGGCCCACTGGAACAACGAGGCGGGGCCCCTGCAGCTCTGGGTCGATACGCCCGAAGGTTGGCAGGTGGAGCGTCATCTGCTTCAGTCACCGCGGGCCGAGAAGCCGGAAACCGCGGAACCGCGCCATTTCGAGTTCGACCTCCGCGCCCCCGGCAACGCACGCGGCTCGACCGAGCTGGCCGCCTACGCACTGTACTACGTCTGTGAGGACGTCGGCGGGAGCTGTAGGTTTCTCCGGCAGGATATCCACATAGCAGTCCAGGTCGACGAGTAGCCCGCAGCGCTTCTCGGCACGATTGTGCACGAGCGGCCGGCCTGTCAGGGCTCAAACTCTAACCCCATCTCCCCGTTTCCCTCTCCGTTTCCCTCCTCGTCACCCTCGAAATCAACCCATCCGCCGTGTTCGTCCCGGTACTCGGGGTCGGTGGGCAGGATGTCGAAGCCAAAGCCCTTGCCGTCGCAGCCGGGCGTGGGGCAGCACCAGAAGCCCATCGCCTTGCCGTCGGCGTCCACCTCCTCGCGCCACTCGATCAGGTAGCTGTCGTAGTCCCGGCCGCAATGCAGGCACTGCACCTCGATGGGCACCTCCGGCGGCCGGAATGGATCGTCGTCGGGATCGCGCCGCCTCGACTCATCCATATCCTTCTCCTTCAAGGACGACATGCCTCGAAAACGTCAGATAGCCTAGACCGCAAACCGGGCTTCCACCTCGGCCCACTCGTGCGGGCCGAGGTCTATTGTGACCTGATCGTGCTTGACCGGCAACTCGTCCGGTGGTGTATCGCCGGGGAGGATCTTCGCCGCGGACTCCAGCGGCCGGAGGCAGCGCAGACCCAATCGGGCCCTGCGGCCGTCGGTCTCCAACAGCCGCACGCGGATGCCGTCGACACGGCCGTCGGACAACAACGGTTCCCAGCCGGTGGCCAGCACGTTTCGGGCGTCCAGGTGGAACAGCCAGCCGGATGGTGCCTGCGGCCGGGTCGAGCCGAATTGAACGGTCGCAGGTGCCACGAAGCCCAGGGCCTCAGGCATCGGATGGGGCAGGTCGACGCCGATTCCCAGCCGGAAGTGCCGGGCCGTCTCGCCGCGGACCACCAACAGCGTGTCCAGCTTCCGCAGCCCGAACCGCCGATGATAGGGCAGCCCCCCGAAAAGCAGCGTGGTGCGGACCTTGCCCGAGCGTACGTCGATGAAGTGTGGGGCCTCCAATTGCACCGTGTCGGTGGGCAGATTGGCCAGGCTGACGCTGCGGTATAGGTTGGCCGTGGCGTCGCCCCAGGCGAATCGGGCGGCGTAGTACGAGTTCCATGGATTGGGGCCGGGGAGTTGCTCGACGTCCAGCTCAATCTCCAGCTCGATCACCCGGCTGCCGCGCCAGACACGCGTGGTCTGCTTGAATCCGGCCAGGCGCCGAGCCTCGCGGTCGACGAGCCGTCCGCGGCAGACGATCTCGCCCAGCACCGGTCCGGCGGAGGTCACGGCCAGCTCGTCGGCGATCATGATCGAGTAGGCCTCGTCGTCGCCTTGCCGGCCCTTGCCGGCGGTGGGCAGCCGCAGCGCGATCTGCTGGGCCAGCCGGGCCGACCGGCTGTGGTAGTCGTCAACAGCGCGGATGGCCCCGGTATGCGGATCCATGGTTACTCGGAGGAACTCGTTGCGGAGCACGTTTTCCTCGGCCATCGGGGGCTCAGGTTTCTGTTGCTTCTTCCTGCGCCAGCGGCCCTTGACCTCTGCCGGTTCGCTCGGCTGGGGCGCCTCGCTGCCGGGCCCTATCCACGCGAATCCCATTGCGGGCAGGTCCACCGCGACCGGCTTCCTGCCGCCCGACTCGCCGGCGGGGAGCCTGGCCAGGTCGGGGACCTCCAGGCAGAGCCGCCGAGAAAAGCTGAAGGGGTTGGCCAGGAAGCAGCCCTGCTCGCCCGAGGGACCGCCGGCGGCCAACGACTGGGAAAACCGCGCAGTCGCCCGGTCCAAGAGTTGCCGGATACGGCGGTCAAGCTCTTCACCCGCATCGGACTCCGCGTCCAGGCATTCGTCGATTTGGCCGAAGAGTTCCTCGGTTGAGGCTAGGCCGCAAGCGTCTGGGTCGGCAGGGTCGCAGGTGGCCGTAGTGGCCAGGGTCTCCAGGGTCTGCAGGGCCTCGACGGCGGTCCGGCGGGAAGCGTACCGTACCCAACGTGAGATCGGATCGGGCCGGCCCGCAGCGACTGCCTGTGCAAGATACGGCGAGCGATACTCGTCCGGCTTATACTCTTTCTGCTGGCCGCCCATGCCGGTCTGTTCAAAGTAGTCGGTGATGGTGGCGAAGTTGCCCAGCACCGGGGAATATGCGGCGATTCGCTTCAGATCCTGGTACCAGGGGCTCGACTGGCCGGGCCAGTGGGCCAGCACCACGGTTGCCACGTGGTCGAGATCCATCGAATCGCCCAGCCTTTCGGGCAGACGCAGAAGGGCGTCGGGGCGGCTGGCGTCGATGGGCATCCGGGCGAGTGCCTCGATGAGGGTTCCGTCGATGCCCTCCCACTGAATGCGGCTCTGGTTTCCGACGGGGAACCGGCCGTCGTCCAGTGTGCAGTGGACTGCACCGGCGAAGCCCAGTTGCTTCAGGATCTGTGGCAGCACGGGAGAGAGACCAAAACGCCGGCGCCCGAAGATGGCCGGCTGTGTGCCCAGGTGGCGCTGGTATCCGGCCAGGCCGTGTACCAGGTGCTGGCGGATTGCCTGAGGTGTGAACAGCGGCAGAGTCCGCTCGGAGAATTCCCCACCGATAATCGCCGCGGTGTTCTTCTCCAAGGCCTCCCTCAGCGCCCGGAGGGTGGCCGGTTCGTCCCGGGCCATCCGCTGGATCAGTTCGCCGGAGATCAGCAGGTTGGTGGGCGAAGGCGTGGCCAATTCCCCGCGAAGCGACTGGCCCAAGGTGGTCGACGCCACCAGCGTAAGGTCGAGCAGATGGGATTCGACCGGGTAGAAATACTCGCGGGCTTCGTGCAGCAGATTGAACGACGACTGAAGGTGTTCGCGGGCCGCCTGGGTGTCTCCTTCCAGGGCTTTCTGGGCGGCGGCGAGAACCTCGATCCGAAAAGTCTCTTCATCGAGATTGCTCATGTATCGCAATTGGCGGGTGAGCAACTCGACGAGGAAGTGGCAGAATCCCAGCGCGAGGAAATCGGCTACCAGGTCCGGGTCGACCCCGGGCGGGGGCGCGTCGAGCTGTTGTAGGGCCGCGCGCAGAACCTGGTCTCGATGCTTAAAGTCGCGGATCACACAGGCGCCGGCGGCCGTGGCGTTGCGCGCCCAATCATCGGGAAGCAGCGGCTCGCTACAGCCGGGAAGCACCAGGAGATGTTCGGCCGGCTCCTGCGGGGGCTGCTCAGCGGGAAACCAGCCGGGCACCGACTCCGCGGCACCGAGTAGGGCGGGATGCCAGAGCGCGGACCATGCCGAGAGCAATTGCTCGGCCTGGTCCGCCTCTTGTCGCAGCGAGAAGTCCTCTAGGGTCTGGCAGGGGAGGAGGACGGATAATTGACCGAAGGTCATGCTATGCAAGGAGTTACGGTTATAGATCGAACCTGACTTGGTCCCGCCACACGCGCCGAACAGGAGCGATCGGACGTCACTTCACCATAGCCGTTGGGGCAGGAGAAGTCGAGTCGCTTGTCGTCGGCTCGACGGCGGGCGGACCGGAATCTACCCCTCGGCAGATGTATTTGTCTTCAGTCAGAATGCCTGTGGCAGCCTGCCCGCAACCATCAAACCTGGTTGACAGAACCCTGCTGGAGACGATAAATTAGTTATAGAGAGAGGTAGGCAGCCCTGTTAGAATCGCACTTGTCTTGGCGGGCCAGTCTCGGGCCTGGGGCTGTCAGGTACAGGGAATCTGCTCGGTCATTGTGAACTCTCGGGCCGACATCCGTGGAGGATATGCATCATGGCCAGAAGTGATGCCGTTTGGGCAATCGACGTGGGACAGTGCGCGCTGAAGGCGTTGCGTTGCCGCCCTCACTCCAAGAGCGACCGGATCATTGCCGAGGCTTTCGACTATATCGAGTATCCGAAGATCCTCAGTCAACCGGGAGCGGATCCCGCGGAGCTGGTCGACGATGCGCTGAAGCAGTTTCTTTCGCGCAACACGGTCAAGGGGGATCGGGTGGCGATATCGGTTTCGGGGCAGAGCGGGCTGGCGCGATTTATCAAATTGCCGCCGGTGGAAGCCAAGAAGATCCCGGATATCGTCCGCTACGAAGCCCGGCAGCAGATCCCCTTCGACTTGAACGACGTGATCTGGGATTACCAGCGAATGGGAGTGGGGAGCGAAGAAGAGGGTTTTGCCCTGGAGACCGAGATCGGCCTGTTCGCCATGAAACGCGAGGCCGTGTTTCGGACCTTGGAGCCGTTTCGCAAGGTGGGCATCGAGGTGGACTTCGTGCAGCTCGCGCCGCTGGCATTGTACAACTTCGTCTACTTCGACCAGTTGACCGACCTGCCGCCGGCGGACGAGTACGATCCCGAGTCGCCGCCCGATTCCGTGGTCGTTCTCTCACTGGGCACCGACGCCACGGACCTGGTCGTGACCAACGGATTCCGGGTCTGGCAGCGGAGCATTCCGCTGGGTGGCAATCATTTCACCAAGGCCCTGACGAAAGAGCTGAAGCTGACCTTTGCCAAGGCGGAACACCTCAAACGCAACGCGGCCTCGGCCCAGGATCCCAAGGCCGTGTTTCAGGCCATGCGGCCCGTGTTTCGCGATCTGCTGACCGAGTTGCAGCGCTCGATCGGCTACTTCACCAGCATCGACCGGACGGCGAAGATCAGCCACGTGGTGGCGCTGGGCAACGCCATGAAGCTCCCCGGGCTGCGCAGATACCTTTCGCAGAGCCTGGGGTTCGACGTCCACCGGCTGGAGGAATTCCGCGGCCTGAGCGGGTCTAAGGTGATTACGGCCCCGGCCTTCAAGGATAACTCGCTTTGTTTTGGCGCGTGCTACGGGTTGGCGTTGCAGGGACTGGGAAAGTCGGCGCTGCATACCAACCTGCTGCCGAAGGAGATTCTCAAGGACCGGCTGATCCGGCAGAAGAAACCTTGGGCGGTGGCAGCGGCGGCCAGCGTGCTGCTGGCCTGCGGGATTAGCTTCGGCACGTATTCCCGCGCGCTGAGCAAGGTGAGCTTGAATAATCAAATAGGTGGGCATACGTGGGACCAGGCCGAGCAGTTGGCCGCCGCCACTAACCAAGAGGCCCTGGCGCTGCAGGGAGCCCGCGATGCGGCCCAGGGAGAGTTCGCGGCAATCGATACCATTGGCCGCAACCTGACCGGCAACGTGGAAGGGCGGATTCGCTGGCTGGAATTGCTCAGGACCCTGAACAAGTGCCTGCCGCCGTATCCCGACGAGGAACCCCCGGGCCAGCCGGCCGAGCCGGAAAAGCAGCCTAACGACGTGGGAAGAAGCGCCCAGGACCTGGCCAAGGAAATCGCGGAGCTGGATGAGTTACACATTACCAGCCTGCAATGCGAACAGAAGTCTGAACTATCGGATTGGTACGCTCGGGTGCAGACGATGAAGCCGTTCTGGTACGAGCTGCCCGGAGAGGCGCAGCCTCCGAGAGCGGCCGATCCGGAAGCGGTTCCGGTGGACCCGGCCCTTGGCGTCGACCCGGCGACGGAGGACGGCGAACCGGCCGTGGAAGGACCTTCGGGGCCCGGCTGGGTGATTACCCTCAGCGGGCACCACTTCCACAACTTCCCCAAGGACCCGGGGAGAAAACAGAGTGTAGAGTACGTGCGGGAGACGCTCTTGAGGCAACTCCGCACGGCCAAGGTGGTGCTGCCCACGGCCGACCGCCAGGGAGTGGAAGCCGTCTCCACCGAAGAGCTCGGGATCAGCTACCCGGCGTTGGTCAACCCGGGAAGGCCCCAGGAGTATCTGGAGATGAATCCCGGCAGCCAGGCAGCCATGGGCGCGCCGCCGATGATAGGCGACCCGATGGCTTCCAGAGGCGCGATCAGGCTGATGCGGTTCAATTTCATGGTGCAGTTCTGTTGGCAGCCGAAGACTCCGACGGAACGGCTCGAGGCACGGGAAGAGAAAAAGAGGCTCCAGCAGGAACAGGCCCAAGCCCAGATACCATAAGAGTCGACCGTTCACTACAATCGAAGACCTCGCCGGGAGGCGATCACGCGGAGGTGATGTCATGGACAAAGTGAAGATAGTGCTGGCGGCACTCAAGAAACACCATTTTTGGGTCCTCTGCGTGGTGGTGGTGGCCGTGGGGCTGGCATCCTGGCTGCTGGCCACGCGCTCGGTGGATCAAGCGCGCGCGGCCCGGGTAAGCCAGATCCAAGCTCACGCCCAACAGATGGTAGCGATCACCAGTAACGGCCCCCATCCAAACCAGCCAGTGGTCGACGACATCAATGGCCGAACCGACCAGTTGAAAAAGGAGGTCCTGGTGGCATGGGAAAAGCTCTACACGGAGCAGAAGGAGAAGAACCCCCTGCCGAAGGTCCTCGGCGACGAGTTCCGCAAGGTGTTCGAGGGCCTCGGGCCGACCGACGACATTCCCTTTAAGTACCGGCAACAGTACATGGAGTTTATCGGCAACCACATACCCACGCTGTTCGAGATGGTCGACATCCTCAGGCGGGCGCCGTTGGAAGAAGGTGCCAACGGCGCAATCCCCGGGTCCCCTCAGTTGCCGATGGGCCCCGGAGGGATGCGCATGGGCGGCCAGGGCGGCATGGAGTACGACGGCGCGGTCGGTGGCAGGATGGGGGGGTACGCCGCGGGCCCGGGGGGCGCAGCGGGCCAGTACGGCACGAAACTGATCGGCGTGGTCAATTGGGACCCCACCGATCGGGCGCGGCTGGAGCGGCGCTTTAGCTGGCCAAGCTCACCCACCACACTAGAGATACGACGGGCCCAAGAGGATCTCTGGGTCTACGAGGCCCTATTGAGAATCATCAAGAACACCAACGGGCCGGTGAAGAACCATTTCGACGCACCGATCAAGCAGATCCAGGCGCTGCAGATCGGCAGGGAGGCCGCCGCGGCCTGGCGGCGGGCCGAGGGCAGCTCGATGCCCGCAGGCGACGGCCGGAGCTACGGTGAGGATTTCGAGGGCCAGGTGCCGACGGCGGGAGGGGCCGGACCGTCTGCCGGGATGGAATACGATGAAGGGGGCATGGGACAAGCCGCCAATAGCCGCTACATGGACGAGAATTGCCTGCCGGTGGACGTCGACGAACTGACGGGCCGGCCCGTGTTCAAAGACGCGCAAGGGAATATATTGGGGTCGGGTCCGTACAGGTTGATGCCTATCCGGCTAGTGCTCGTAATGAACCAGACGAAGCTGGCGAAGTTGCTCGTGGAGTGTGCCAATTCCAACATGCCGGTCGAGGTGCGGGGCGTCTATCTGGGGATGAACCACAACCCGATGATGAACATGGGCCGTCCCTCGCAGCCGGGCATGGGAGGCGGGGATCTTGGCTATGGTGGGGGCGGGGTTATGGGCTACGACTCGGAGTACGACGGTGGTAGCGAGTACGACGGTGGTCGGGAATATGACGGTGGATACCAGTCGTACGGTCGCGGCGGATCCTCCGGTCAAACCGGCGAGGCACAGAGCAAGACCTTGGACGTACAGGTCGAGATCCAGGGAACGATTTGTATCTACAATCCTCCGGATGAGGAGAAGTTGGGGACGGCAATGGCGGCGGTCCAGGCCGCAGAACCCGCTGGGGGAACTCCCCCGGCGACGGCGCCCACCGAACCGCCGGTGGCCGCGCCGCCGGCGGGAACAGTGCCGCCGGCGGGAACAGCCGCGCCGGTCGAGGAAGCTGCGGCAGGATCACCGCCTGTTACGGGTCAGTAGGGCTCTACGCTCCCTGGGGAGGGGCCAATGGGGTGCCCAATCTCCCGGTGGGAGCCGAACGACAAGGAGCGCAGCGATGAAAGTCAAACTGAAGCTCAACGGAAAAGCGATCAAGCAGTTCCTGTTGGAGCACGTCGAGAAGATCGTCTTCGGGGCCGTGGTGGTTTGCTTTGCGCTGATCGTCTACCGGGCGGCGGGCCGGGAGATGTATCCCAAGGGGCCCGGCGGCCAGGAGCTGACCCCCGACGTGCTGGCCGGTTACGCCGGCGACGCCAGGGAATGGTGGGAAAAAACAGCTCCCAATCCCGAGGAGTACAAGACCCGCGATTACGTCGACTACGTCAATGGAAGCCGGATTCCGATCGAGGTCAACGCCTACGAATTCCAGGCCGCCTGGGATCGGCCGATCGTTCAGCAGCGTCGCAAACGGGGCATACCTCCGCTGTTTACCGTGGAAGGGCTTCGCGGCACCGCCGACTGCGGCCAGGTCTCGATGCTCGTGGAGATGTCCGGCACCGGGGCTCTCCTTCCGCCAGGCGGCGGAAGGGCTCCGAGACTTGTGTCCAACCTGAGGACCACCACCGCCGTTCAGGGGCAGCGCTGGGTGGTGCTCACCGCCCTGGTCCGCTATCAAGAGCAGATTCAGACGTTCAGTGAGTACTTCCAGACGGCGCAGATACGAAACCCGCAAACCGATTTTCCCAGATACCTCGGCTACGTGGTGCAGCGGGCCGAGGTCAAGACCTCCGACCCCAATCAGCCGCTCGACTGGAGCGAGGAGTTCAACTCCGGCACCGCGAAGAAGAAGGCCATGACGAGATGGGGGCAGTCGAGGGGAATGGCCCAGCAAGTGGTGGCCCCGCAGTTCGTCGACAAGGAACAGAAGCTGACCTTCCCCCTTCCGCCGCTGGTAGATCGGACGTGGGACGAGTCGGTGGTCTACGAACCGGAGATCCCCTTCTTCAGTCGCCAGTCCCAGATGTTCAACCCCGGCGTGGTGCCCGAGTCATCGGATACACCGGAAAACCCGTTTGACACCCCTGTCCCCGGTCGTCTCGGCTACGGCGGGCAGACGGGTGGATACGACAGGCCGTCGATGGAATACGACGGTGCGGGGATGGAATATGACGGTGCGGCGGGTGGATATTCCGAGGGCGCGATGCGTGGCTACGCAGGTCCCGGCCAAGTGGGCAGGGGAGAGAAGTACAAGCTGTTCCGCTTCTTCGATCTGAACGTGGAGTCGGGAAAGAAGTACCGATACCGTGTCCGATTGGCACTGAGCAACCCCAACCTCAGAATCGAAGACCGCTATCTGAGCCCGGTAGCGCTGGCAAAGAAGAACCAGATCGAGCAAGAGGCTGAGAAGATGCGGGAGGCGGGCAAACCAGGGGAGGCAAGATTCCATATCATGCGGAACTGGGAGGTCGTGGAAAGCGACTGGACGGAGCCCACCGAGGTGATCGTCGTGCCCCGCGACTCGCGGTTGCTGGCGATTTCGGTGCAACCGCCCCCTCGCACGGCGGCCGAGCCGTCGGGCAAGGTCCTGGTGGTAAGTTGGGTCAAGGATCAGGGGATCGAGGCGTTCACGGAGCGCACGGTCTGGCGGGGCAAGGTGGCCAATTTCACCGGCGTCCGTTTTCCCGAAACCCCACAGCCCCGAAGGTCGCGACAGTCCTCCAGGACACCCCGCGGAGAAGAAGCGTACTATCAGCCGGAACCTCTGGGAGCCGCCGCCGACCAGTCTGTGCTGGTCGACTACCTGACCGACACCATGGTGCTGGACATGCAGGGCGGCGATCGGATCATGTCGGGCAAGGACCGATTGATGCGGCCCGGGGCCATCTTGCTGCTGGATCCGGACGGAACCATGGTCGTCCGCCACGAATTGGACGATCTGGCCGAGTACACGGAACTGAAGGAAAGCGCGGCGCCGCCGCAGCCCGGGGGCGGGTATGAGTACGACGGGGAAATGGAGTACGACGGAGGGATGGAGTACGACGGCGCCCTCGACAGGGGATACGGCGGCCGGACGCCACGGGGTCGCCGAGGTCGCGATTAGTACCTCCGCAGAAGTAGCCTGACCAAGTGGCCCCCTATTGTAGGAGGCGACTCCAGTCGCCGATCAAACGCCGAAAACCAGGCAAATCGGCGACTGGAGTCGCCTCCTGCAATTGAATTCACCGAGAATAGGTAGTTTTCAACGGGCTGCCGGCTGCCGGCCACGGCACAGAATTTCCGCCGGCATGCATTGGTGAGTCCATTCTACGCGGGGCTCGCTGCGATCGATCCCAGGCACCCCAATCTTGGGCCTTCAGCCGCCCGGTTTCTCTTTCCCACGTGGGGACCTGTGGGGACTGCGTGGCGGACGTGGGAAACTCGAGGCGGAGTTCGCCGCCAAGACCCAAATCTCGTGGAAATGCCCTTGACCCGGAAGGCCGCTCCCAGTATTTAACCGCTCTCTTCTACCGAATTTCCAAGAATCTGATCGAGAAGCCTGTCGTTTTTGGGCGTCTTGCGGGCGGCTCTCTTGCCGGCGGGGCTCCACTCGACGTGCGTAGCCGGAGCACATGGGCTTTGCGGCCTTTTTCCGCGCGGAGACGAATAATCTCAGACCGACCGGTTCCGTCCGGTCGGAGTTCCGCGAGTCTCGAAAGGAGAACCGTGTTGAAAACGAGCATAAGGATAGTTGCAAGCCTGATTGCAGCCGGGGCGGGTCTTTCCGCGGGCATCAGCAGCGCCGGGCCGCTATGGGGCCACAACTGCATTCTAATCGGCATCGCGGGCGTGGCGGCGGCCGCCCCGTCGGCCAGTGAGCCGAAAGACCCGCGTGAAGATACCGGCGATTTGCTCCGCCGGGCGCGCCAGGCCATGGCGGAAAACGACCTCGCAGGGGCGGAATCGTTGATAGCGGCCGCGGAGGCGCTGGGCGTGCGTTACAGCCTGCTGCACGTGGGTGACACACCCCGCAAGGCACGCCGCGACCTCCAGCGTAAGCTGAGCGCAGCAGACAAATCTCCCGCACGTGCCGGCCGGCTCTTTTCACGCCTGCCTTCACAGAAAAACGTCACTCGGACCGACCCGTTTGCGGGGCGTTCGGGCAATTTTTCGGCCGCGCCTGCGGATCAGACCGGGCGCGCCGGCGCCAAGATCCCCAGTTTCGGTGGGGCCCCGGGAAAGCCACCGCTGGAGTTCGGCCTGGGCGGCCTGGAAAAAGTGATTCCGCTACCCAAAGTTGAAGCGGGAAAGGCCGCCCGGCCATTAAGGCTCGCCGGACCGTCGCAGTTTCAGCTTCCGACGGGAAGTGCGGCCGACACGTTTTGGCAGAGAAATAATCGATTGCGCCCGCCGGTAGGGATGACCGGCGCGGATCTCGCCGATCAGGTTGCCGGGGACGGGGCAGCGGTGGACAACAACCGGAATCTGCTGCTGCAGGCCCGGCGCGCGCTGGCGTCGGGCGACGTTCGCCGCGCGGTCGCCCTGGCCGATCAGGCGAAGTTGGAGCATCCAAGCCACGGACCGCTGGACGACACGCCGGAAAAAGTCGCAGCCGACATTCGGCAGTATGAAGAGGTCACCAGCCAGCCCAGCCAGACCGAATCCCAACGCCGCAGGAAGGCAAGGGTCCTGATGGGACAGGCCGAGGCGCTGCTGCGGTACGGCGACCACCAGCGGGCAGAACAACTGGCCAGACGGGCTTCGCAGGAAAAGCTCACCTACGGTCCGTTCGAGGCCAGACCGCAAGATCTCCTGGATCGGATTGCGGCCGCGCAGAGGCAAGCCCACGAACCGGCGACCGTCGCCAGGAGCGTGTCGGCGCCCGGCACGGCCCTGGCCGAGTCGGCAGATGCCGCCGGCCCCTCATCGGCTGCCCGGCAAAACGCCCTCCAGTTGGTGCAACAGGCGCGTGGCGCATTGAAGACCGGACAGCTTTCTCGGGCAGAGAGGCTTGCCCTCCAGGCCGAGCAACTCGGTGTTCCCGACTCTGCGTACGCTCGCGGCCAGGACCGTCCGGGACTCGTGCTGCTGGATATCCGGAAGGCGAGCCTGGATGCGCGTTCGAGAGCACGGCAAGCGGGCGGGCAGTTTGTCAGCCCGGCCACCGGCGCGGTGCCCGCCGGTCAGACGGCGTCGCGTGCGCTGTATGATTCGTCGAACGATCCCACGCGAAACGTGTACGCTTCCCACCAGCCGCCCGGTTTTCCGGCCGGTTCCGGCCAACTCGAACTGGCGCAGATCCTGCCGACTCCGGCACCGCCCGAGGGCTTTCCGCCCCTTCAACCCGCGCCCCCCTCGGCAGCTCCCAACGCAGGAAGCGGCCCCGCGCTGTTCGAGCAAGGTAGAGCGGCGTTGAGGGCCCACGACACCCAGCGGGCGTACGAGTATTTTAGCCGGGCAGCGGAGCATCTCGATGAGTTGGATCCGGTTACCCGCCAACGTCTGCAGGAACAACTGCAACTGCTTTCGGTGCCAAGGACAAACGGGAATGCGAGCGGGCCTGCCGGGTCGATGGTGGATGAGGCGACTGCACAGCAGCAGGCACTCACCCGTCAGGTCTACGCCGACGTGGCCCACCAGGCTACCCAGGCCCGGGCCATGCTCCAGACGGACCCCCAGGGAGCTTTGGCACTGATGGGCGAAGCCCGCCAGGCCGTGGAAGCGGCCGTGGGGCTGGATCCGGCCGTCCGCGAGCAGTTGGTCCGCCACGTCGATCGGCATCTGGACGAGCTGCAGCAATTCATCGAACGTAATCGTGGCCGGATCGAATTGCAGGAAAGGAATCAGTTGACTCGCGAGGAAATCGACCGCCAGCGCGAGTTGAAACTGGAGATCCAGCAGAAGCTGGCCCTGATGGTCGACGACTTCAACAAGATGATGGACGAGCGGCGCTTCGCCGAGGCCGAAGTGGTGGCCAAGCGGGCGGCAGAGCTGGACCCCGAGAATCCGCTCGTACAGCAGCTCTTGCACGAGTCGAAGATCATTCGCCGCCACTACAACAACCTGGCCATTCGGGCCGCGAAGGAGCAGGGGCTGCTCGATACCTTGGAGGCAGTCGACTTTTCCGCCATACCTTTCGACGACCTCGTTCCCTACCGATTCGGCGATTCCAAGACATGGGAGGAGATTTCCACGTTCCGGGCCCGATTGATGCGGGACCAGGGCCGCCAACGGACGGAGAAGGAACTGGAGATTGAGCGGAAGCTCCGCTCACCGGTCTCGCTGGCCTTCGCCGCCAGGCCCCTGGGTGAAGTGCTCGACCACCTGGCCAGACAGACGGGTGTGAACCTCTACCTCGATCCTCTGGGGTTGGCCGAGGAAGGCATCACCAGCGACACCGCCGTGAGCATCGACATCCGGCAAGAGATCATGCTCAAAAGCGCGCTGAATCTGATCCTCGAGCCGCTGCACCTGAGTTACGTGATCAAGGACGAGGTGTTGAAGATCACCAGCGAGCAGCTTCGCGACACCGAGGTCTACATCGTGAATTACACCGTGGCGGACCTGATAATTCCCATCCCCAACTTCATCCCCGGCAGAGCAGGGCTGGACGCCGGGTTGCACAAGGCCCTGGGCGACGTGGGATTCGGCGGGTCCGGCGGCATGATGGCCCCACCGTTGTCGGTCATGGCCAGCAAGGACGGCAACCGCAGTTCCGCGGCAATCAACCCGGCAGTTATGGCCCAAATCTCTCCGCCGGGTCGGCCGACTGCTGGTGTGGGCAACATGCCGATGGGGTTCGGCCCCGGCGGACTGGGTGGCGGGTCCCAGGCCGACTTCGAGAGCCTGATCGAACTGATCACGGCCACGATCGAACCTACGAGTTGGGACGAGGTGGGGGGGCCCGGTTCGATCGCCCCCTTCGATACCAACCTCAGTCTCGTGATCAGCCAAACGCAGGAGGTCCACGAACAGATCGTGGATCTGCTGGAGCAGTTGCGGCGGATGCAGGACCTCCAGGTCACGATCGAGGTGCGGTTCATCACGCTGAACGACAACTTCTTCGAGCGGCTGGGAGTGGACTTCGACTTCGACATCGACGACAACATCGACCGCCCGTTCCAGGTCTTCGGCCGCGAGGACCCCACGGTCTCGACCGCCTACACCACCGACTTGGCGCCGAACACGGGGCCGGCTCGCGACGTGCTGGACCGCGATCACAAGACGCAGACCCTCACCGTCGGCATGGCCACGTCGGATCTATTCTCCGCCGATCTGGATATCCCGTTCAGGCAGGGCAGTTTCGCGCTGGCAGTGCCGCAGTTTGGCGGGTTTGCCGCCGACGCCGGAGCCCAGATCGGGTTCTCCATCCTCAGCGACATCGAGGCCTTCTTCTTCATCAACGCCGCCCAGGGTGACCGCCGAAGCAACGTGCTGCAGGCACCTAAAGTCACCCTGTTCAACGGCCAGCAGGCCTTCGTTTCCGATACGTCGCAGAGCCCCTTCGTGGTCAGCGTGATCCCCGTGGTGGGCGACTTCGCCGTGGCACAACAGCCCGTAATCGTGGTCCTCTCCGAGGGGACCTTCATGACCGTCCAGGCCGTGGTCTCCCACGATCGGCGATTCGTCCGCCTCACCGTGGTGCCCTTCTTCAGCCAAATCGGCGAAGTGAACACCTTCCAGTTCACCGGCTCGCAGACCACCACCACGAACACTTCGCAGGAAGGTATCCAGGATGCGCCGAACGACAGCACCGCGAATTCAAACTCCTCCACCGTCACCACGTCGGGCACGACCGTCCAGTTGCCCACCTTCTCGTTCGTGCAGGTGACCACCACGGTCAGCGTGCCCGACGGGGGAACGGTGCTGCTGGGAGGGATCAAGCGGCTCAGCGAAGGCCGCAATGAGTTCGGTGTGCCGATGCTCGACAAGATTCCGTACATCAATCGGCTGTTCAAGAACGTCGGTATCGGCCGCGAAACTCAGAGCCTGATGATGATGGTTACCCCTCGGATTATCATCCAGGAAGAGGAAGAAGTGACCCAGACCGGCTATTCACCTCCGTAGCGTGCCTCCGGTGCCAAACCACGCCTGGTGCCGATCGCCCTTCTCAAGCCGTCGCCGGCTACCCCCCCTTCCCATTGGGGCGGCAGGTTCTCTGTCGCCCCAATGGGCGGGCGACGCCACTCTCTTCCCGGGCGTCTCGGCGACTGATCGGCCCCGACTTCAAGCCGGGGCCAGCGCCCGCAGCTCTCTGGCCAGACGCTTCCGCGCCACGTGCAGTCGACGCTTGATCGTGCCCACGGGCGAGTCGAACTTTTCGCTCATCTCGACCAGCGAACGGCCGTCCAGGTAGAACGCCACCAAGGTGTCGCGGTCCATGGCGCGGAGTCTCCCCAGACCCAGGTGAACCTGGTCCTCGCGTTCCCGGCTCAGCAGGACTCTCAGCGGCGTCTGGTGTTCCACACAGTTGGCCTCGAACGATGCCGGGTCGGTGGGCACCAGCGGCGCGCGGCGCATCGCCCGATTGATCGCCATTCGCCTGGTGATCGACAACAGCCATCCGCCGAAGCAGCGGGGATCGCGCAACTGGTGGATCTTCCGCAGCGCCTGGATGAAGACCTCCTGGCAGAGTTCCTTCGCCTCGGCGTGGTCGGACAATCGCCGAAAGGCCGTGCCATAAACCGCCCGCTGGTAGCGCACAACCAGCCGGCCGAAGGCCTCCCGGTCGCCGCGCTGTGCGGCGCGGACCGAACGGATCAGCTCGGTATCCTCGCGGGTCGTCTGGAGTTGCTCGAGGTTCATGGTTCTGTCTCCGGAAAGTCGCAAGGGCCACAAGGGCCTGGATAAAAAAGGGGAGCCCAGAGCAGGCTTCGCCGACGGCCAAGCGGTAACGTTCAATTACCGGCTCGGCCGAGGGGCCCGCGGGCGTCGTGGAGCAGACTCAAATCCGGGCGGCGAGGCCTCAGGATCTGTCGAGTGATGCTCCGGAGCGAGGCTCCATCCGGCGCCCGCGCGGTCGCAACGTACTGAGGCCATAATGCCTCCGTACGGCGGCCGCGCCGCCAAGCACCACGGCCGGTTGCAGGTGGCGCACGTTGACCACCTGCGATCCGACCGGCGCTATGCCGGTGAGCCATCTGGGAAGACACCGCGCGAAAGCTAGCGCAAACAACCACCGGGGCGTCGGATTGGTCACTTCGTTACCGATCGAGCGTTTGCCGAGGATGGTGGCAATCGTGTCGGTCATCGAGGTAATCAGGTGACGCATGGTAGCACCTTCGTTGCGCGTGGCGCGGTTTGAGAGAGCACAGAGAGAAACTATTCGGGCATCAGCCCGATTTTGTTGATCGAAAAACGAAACTTCCCCTTGTATTTAGTTTGCCACGATTGGCCGTTTTTGTCAAGGGTGCGCGCCATATAGACGCCTTCGGGGCGGGAAAGGTTCGCGAAAAACTTCGAGTCGGTGATATCTGCCCAAATCTTTGCCGCCGACCGACACCGCCCTCGCCAATGGACCACCCGAACGGGTGGGCTTCGCCGCCGGGCGCATCGCGGCTTTCGTAACCGGCAACCGCTCGTCGAGGAACACCGCTTGTCGAGGAACAAAGTGCCACTGCGGCCACTTGACCCGGCGAGAAATTCGCGCCAAACTGCCTGCCAACGTCCGCCACAGACCAGGCGCGAGGAATCTCACATGTCACGCATCTTTCAGGACCTTCTGGCAACCGATCGCGTGTTGCGAGTCTTTTCCGTCAGTCGGATCGTCCACCCGGTCGTCTTCGACGTGCTGGGCATGGCCGGCGGCTTCGATGGCTTATGGTTGGATCAAGAGCACGGGGGGATGACCGTGGGGCAGGTACAGTCGGCCTCGGCATTTGCCCGGGCGAACCGGCTGGGGATGATCATCCGGATGGCCCCGACGGGCTACTCTCAGGTGACGCAGAATCTGGAGGCGGGCGCCGACGGGGTGATGGCCGCGCGGCTGAATTCGGCCGCGGAGGCGGAAGAGTTCGTCGGTTGGTGCAAGTTTGCTCCCCGCGGCGGCCGAGGGCTCAACAGCAGCGGCTTCGACGCCCGCTACACGTTCAAACCACTGCCCCAGTTCACCCAGGAGGCCAACCGGGAGAGCTTCGTGGCCATCCAGATCGAGACCCTGGGTGCCCTGGAAGAGGTAGACGGGATCGCCGCGATCGACGGCGTGGACATGTTGTTCCTGGGCCCGGCCGACATGTCGCAGGCCCTGGGCTGCATCGGTCAGGTCAACCACGAGAAGGTCTGGGAGGCCATCGGGGCCATCTCGGCGGCCTGCCGCCGCCACGGCAAGACCTGGGGCACCGTGCCCGCGGGCCCCGACTACGCCGCTCGCTGCGTGGAGAACGGCTGCCGCATGCTCACGCTGGCCAACGAAACGCTGGCGCTCCGCCGTGGCGTGGAGGCGCTGAAGGAGTCGTACGCAGATTTCTTCTAGCCGCTCCATGCGCCGAAAAAACTGGCCCGCAAGCGCTACCAACGTCTAGTCCCGATCTGGCCCCCTCACAGACCCCTGACAAGACCTGTTGCCCCCGATTCTGGAGGGATTTGGGGGGCGCTGTTCGGATGGGTGCAGTGGCTGGTTCACAGGTGGTGTTTCAGAACAAGATTCGTTAGGTTGATCCGAATACTATACAAACGCACACAGCAGAGGAAGCGTGAAAATGAGTAAGGAGAGGAAAATGGAAACGGTAACCTGGATTGCGTTAGCGGCGTTGGGCGTGAGTGCAATAGGGTTGGTCACAGGGGGACTGAGCCTCGTTCTTCATTTTTGGGAAAGCCCATTGTCTCCGTGGCGAAAGGCAGAACTTGCGTACTATACCGAGCTTGCATCTGGTCCACCATTTGACGAGACTCAGACACGTTCTAATGGAGTTGCGGTCTACTTCCACGTGGAGAATACGTCGAAGAATTCTGCTAACAACGTATTAGTTGATATTAAGAGCGTTGGGTTCGAACCAACAGTGTTTGTCCCACACAATAAGTTTACGCTTGCTCAATCCCACGACCTTGAACGCCTCTTGATACAAGTGGACCGTATCCTCCCGAAGACAGATTGTGTGATCTTGGTGTGTGGGGATTCGCGAAAAACGCCCCACACGGATGATGAATGGCAACAAGTACATAAGTCTGGGAGGTACTTGGGAAAGGTCCCAGAGATTGAGCGTATTTCTTTCGACGATGGATTTGCGGCGTATGCGTGGAAAAAGCAGAGAGCAAAAGAGGTGAAGGAGTTTGGTCCGAACTTTCTCAAGAAATACACGGAGTTTGACCAGATTCCAGGGCAAGCCTTGAGGGTAATCGCCAGAGAGACCATACATCTCGACAAAGGGAAGGCAGTACATCTAGGAGAAGGTGAGATTGAGTACGTAGATGGAAGTGGCGACTAACCTACATGGTCTGTCAATTGGCGGCTGGCACTCCCCTGAAAGAGCGATCTCTGTCAGCGGCGTTTTGGTCTATGTCTGCAGCGTCCCTAGTCGTTAACCCGAATCCCATAGCAGTCGAACGCGGGGCACCGCGCCGGTTACGAACGCCGTCTCATACTTCTTCCAACTCGAAGCCGAAATACCTGGCCGCGTTGTGGTAGCAGACGTCTCGGACCATCGAGCCGATCAGCTCCAGGTCGTTGGGCAATAGTCCTTGCTCCATCTCGCTGCCCAGGATATTGCAAAGGATACGCCGGAAGTAGTCGTGGCGGGGGTAGGAGAGGAACGAACGGCTGTCGGTGAGCATGCCCACGAAGTGGCTCAGGAGCCCCTGGTTGGAGAGCGAGTCGAGCTGCATCTGGATGCCGTCCTTCTGATCCAGGAACCACCAGGCACTTCCGAACTGCATCTTGCCCGGCATGCTGCCGTCCTGGAAGTTGCCGGCCATGGTGGCGACCAGGTCGTTGTGGGCGGGGTTGACGTTGTAGAGGATGGTCTTGGCCAGGCGCTGCTCGCAGTCGAGCCGGTCGAGGAAGCCGGACATCGAAGCCGCCAGATGGAAATCGCCGATGGAATCGAAGCCGGTGTCGGGCCCGATCGCTTTGAGCATGCGGGTATTGTTGCTCCTCAGGGCCCCCAGGTGGAACTGCTGGGTCCAGCCTTTCTCGTGATCCAACAGCGCGAACTCGTAGAGCACGGCCGACTTGAACTTGAGGATCTCCTGAGGTCGGAGCTTGTTTCCTCTGCGGATACGCCGGAAGATAGTGTTGATTTCAGGTTCCGTGTATTGCTCGGCGTACAACGTCTCCACGCCGTGGTCCGAGATTCGGCAACCCATGCTGTGGAAGAAATCGTGTCGCTGGCGGATGGCCTCCATGTAGGTGCTGAAATCGTCCTTGATGTCCACGTTGCTGATTTCCGCCAAGCGGTCGACCCACGTGTTGAATGCCTCGGGTGCCTCGACTGCCATTGCTCTGTCGGGCCGGAAAGCGGGCAAGACTTGGATATCGAACGACGAATCCCCGGCAATCATGGCATGATATTCGAGGCTGTCGGTCGGATCGTCGGTCGTGCACACCAGAACCACGTTCATCTGGCGCATGATCTCTCGGCAGGAAAACTCGTCCCGGGCCAGCTTCTCTCGGGTTTCCTCCCAGATGCTCTCGGCCGTTTCGGGAGAAAGTAACCGATTGCCGATACCCAGCGGCCGGCGAAGTTCCATGTGCGTCCAATGATAGAGCGGATTGCGAAGAGTGGCCGGCACCGTTTCGGCCCACTTCTGGAACTTCTCATGGTCCGACGCCTCGCCCGTACAATAGCGCTCGGCCACCCCGTGGGCGCGCATCGCGCGCCACTTGTAATGGTCGCCGTAGAGCCACGCCTGGGTGATGTTCTCGAATTTGTGATTCTCGGCGATCTGCTGCGGAGGCAGGTGACAATGATAGTCGATGATCGGCATATCGCGAGCGTACTCGTTGTACAGCTTCACTGCCTTCTTGCCCTGAAGCAGAAAGTTCTCCGTGATGAAGATGTCCCTCACGGTGCTGCCTTCCAGTAGAGGCTTGAAAAGGAAATATCAGTCACCACACGGCCCAATTACATTCCAGTCTACCCGAAGCGACGTACGTTGGCAACCTGCGGGGCATCGAACCTCAAAGCTTGCGCAGAGTGTGAGGCTTGCCAAGAATCTGCCACACTCTGCCGGCAAGTTGCCGGCGCTTCGGAGGATTCGACATCACGTGCGCCGGGCTACGTGCTCAACGGTGGCTCCGCGGCGGCAAAGGCCGCGTAGCATGCCGCCGCGATGCTCACGTCTTGCCGGCGAGGAAGGAACACACCTCGCAGCCGGGCCCGCAGGAGCACGCCCTTCTCCAACCGCTCGGGAAACAACTGATGGCTGAGCCGGATCGCGCCGTCCTGCTCAGGGCCGCTGCTAAGTTGGCCACGGCGGAAATCGGCGGGGTGGACCATTTCGGCATAGCTCAGATCGACGCCTGGCAGGCGGAAGAGCAGACACCCGGGCCCCTGCTGCGGCTGCAGGGCGATCGGTCCATCCGACCGCGGATCCAACGGCTGATAACCGAGAGATTCCGGATCCAGCAGGCGGAGCGTTTCACTGACCGACAGACCGCTTCGCACGCTCAACTCGGCCCGGCCGTCGAGCACGTGCGTTTGCACCGACACGAGCAACTCCACGCCGCCGAGAAACGCCTCCTCCGGAGTCGGAGTGATTGCGCGCCAACGGGCCTCGAAACGCAGCGGCCGGTCTGGCGACTCCTTGTAGGACGACACGAAGTCGGCCCCGCGCACGTGGTTTTCGACGCCCAGCTTCTCTTCGCCTGCCGAAGAGGAGTCAGTGGCGATTCCCAGGAGTCGAGCGCCGGACAGCCGATCGGCACCCACAGAAATCTCGGCCAGTCCCTGTTGCGGCTGCCCCGGATCTACGATTGCGCGCAACCGATCGACCTGCAATCGGGCGAGCTGCTCTTCCAGGTGCCAAGGAATCGCTTCCATTGGAGATTCCTCCCGGGTTTGCCGCCGATGAAAAAACCCCGCCGTTCGCAGTAGATGCGAAACGGCGGGGCCGGAACAGAGAAGAGGCCGATTGCAGCCCGTAGGCTTGCTTATGAAAAACTCAGTAATAAATGCAGAAGAATTTGTTCCGAGTAACTTGAGAGTCTTCCAGTGACTATCAATTGGCCCCCTTCTCTTACACCTTGATGATACCAACTTTTTCAGCCCTGTCCAGCCTTCTCGGCAATAAAACCAGTCTGCAAAGGTTTTTTTTATACCGCACCCCTCTGTTCGGTGAGTGCGGCCGTCTGGTTGCACAGGCAAGGCCGGTGCCTATAATGGGGAGAGGGATCTGGAGGAAGGCGATGGGGATGAGCGCAATGCCTGAGTACGCAAGGATTTGTGAAAAGGCGGTCCGGGCCGGTGGCGCCGCCGTGAAGGATTGGATCGGGCGGATCGACGTGAGGGAAAAGGGACCCGCCGACCTGGTGACCCAGGCCGATTTTGCCTCGCAGGACGTGATCAGAAGGACCGTGCTGGAGGCCTTCGAAGACCACAGCCTGTTGGGAGAGGAACAGGATCAAGAGGCTCCGGTTCCCCCCCAACGGTCAGAGTACCGATGGATCGCAGATCCGCTGGACGGGACCACGAACTTTGTGCATGGAGTGCCGCATTACTGCGTCTCGCTGGCCCTGGAACGCCACGGCGAGCTGCTGGTGGGAGCGGTGTACGATCCGATCCGAAACGAGTGTTTCACCGCCGCGGCGGGTGAAGGGGCCTTTCTCGACGGAAACCCCATCCGAACCAGCAACGTCCACGAGTTGTCCGGGGCCCTGGCAGCGGTCGGCTTTCCACCTCTAACGCCACGCGACTGCCCCGATCTGCTGGTCTTTCTCGAGGCCCTCGAGCGGTGCCAGGCGATCCGCCGGACCGGCTCCAGCGCGTTGAACCTGTGCTATCTGGCCGCGGGGCGTTTCGACGTGTATTGGTCCTATTCGGCGAAAATCTGGGACGTGGCCGCCGGTGTGCTGATAGTCCAGGAGGCAGGCGGGGTGGTAACCGCACCTAGCGGTGGGCCATTCCTGCTGGAAGAGGCCCAGTTTCTGGCCGCCGCCAACGGCCCGCTGCACGGCCGGTTGAAGCAGCTCGTCGCCGGGACCTGGAAATAGGGGCCTGGCTCCGCCGGGAGCTGCGAGGTCTGCCGAACAGGGGGCAGGTCCAGTTTGCCGCAACGGCCCACGGCGTGCTTCGCACGGATCAGACCTGTCCCCTTTTCTGCTGGTCGCAGTCGCCGGAAAAGCTCGCCAGGCACGGACGGTTTTGGGACTTTATCTCTGGTGGCCTGGTAACTAGACTGGATAGGGGTACATATCTGGCTCGTTCGGAGCCGCGCCGACGCTAGAACAGCGACGCTTGCCGACGTCTGACGGCAAGTTTTGGGGAGGAGAGCGTTTGTCTGCAAGAGCGGTACGCCTGACGGCGGTGGCTGTTTGCCACCTGCTTCTGTGGTGCTGTCTGGTTTGTGCCCAGGAGGGCACGGCGCTGGGGCAGCCCCAGGGGGGCGATGAACCTCCGTCGAGCCCGCCGCAGCCGACATTGGTCGAGATCGAGGAATCCCGCCCGGTGCTGTACTACCTGAAAGACAAGCAGGGCAAGCTGGTCGACGTGCCCGGTTTCACGTTTGAAGAGTTCGAGGAACTCTTCAAGCTCAAAGAGCGGCTTGCCCAACCGAACCAGCGGCCGCGATACGTTCTTCAGGAGATTTCTGCCGCAGGTACGGCAGGCGCGAAACACGCCGAGTTGACCGTCCAGGTGAAGGTGCTGGTACGCGAGGATGGCTGGGTCCGCGTGCCCCTCTCTTTCGACCGGGCCTGCCTCCGCGAGCCTGCCGAGTACAAAGGGGCCGGCGAGGGACTTGTGGAGTTTGAGGACGGCGGTCAGGGGCACGTTGGTTGGATTCGCGGGACGGCCGGAGAGGAACACGAGTTTCGGCTTGCGATGTTGGTGCCCTTGGTGGGCGTTGGTAACGAGACTCGACTGAAGCTGCTGCCACCCCGGGCCACGGTCTCGCAACTGAAACTGAAGGTTCCCGTGCCCAAAGCGGTGGGAAAGGTCTCGCAAGGGGCCCAGTTGGCGGACTCGTCGGGAACAGACGACGGAGGGACCTTGTTCACGGTGCTGGGGTTGGGCAGCGATTTCGAGCTGACCTGGCGTGGGCCGGGCCGCCAACCTGCCCAGCAACCTACGGTGCTCGAGGCGGAAGGGACCGTCTTGGCTCGGATCGACGCACGGGGCGTCGAGGCCGAGGCGACGCTGAAGGTCTACGGCTCCGGTGCGCCCTTCGATCGGTTCCGTATACGTTTGCCTCCGGGGGCGAGGCTGGTTACGGGTCTTGCCGCAGGCTCCAACGGCTACTCGCTGGTACCGGTTGAGGCGGACCAGTCGGCCGGATCGGACCCGGGTCTGGTCGAGGTCCGGCTGACGGAAAAGAAGTCGGGGCCGGTCGAGGTTCGGCTGGCCACCAGGCGAGCCCACGCGCTGAACGAGCCGGAAGAGTGGTTGGAACTGGCCGGTTTCGAGGTTGTCGGCGCTGCCCGGCAATGGGGACACGTCGACGTTGCGGCAGACGACGACTGGCAGGTTCTGTGGGGAGACAGCCGCGGGGTGCGGCGAGTCGAGCCGCTGTCGCTTGAAGGGGTGGTGGCGGGCTTCGACTACCACGCGGAATCGTATTCGTTGACCGCCCGGCTGGTGCCAAAGAAAACGCGTATCAGCGTGGAACCGGAATATCGGCTGCTGATCGGCGCCGAGCTGGTGGAACTCAAGGCGATCTTGAAGTACACGATCCGCGGGGCGAAGGCGTTCAAGTTGGACGTGGCGATGCCGGCGGGCTGGGAGTCGGTGGAGGTGGAGCCGGAGAGGTTGGTCGCGGTGGACGGTGTGGCGAGGACCGAGAGCGACGTGCTTTCGATCCCGCTGTTACAGCCAAGGACCGGCAGGATGGAGTTGCAGATCAGCGCGAAATGGCCGATCCCCAAGGGGAGCGGTTCCTTGGTACTTCCGTTGCCACAGCCCGAGGCCGACTGGCCGGGACCGGCGGCCGTGGCCGTGGTGCCGGCCGACAACGTGGAGCTGACCCCAAACCACGAGTTGATGGAGGGCTTCTTGATCCGGCAACCGGTGGGTCCGCCAATGGAACTTCCCATCCGGCAGCAGCCGGTGTTGTTCTATCGAGCCGAGACGGCGGATGCCGTTTTTGCGGCCGATTTGCGGGTCCGTGCCCAACGCATCGCGGCCCACGTGACCAGCCGCGTCGAGCTCGACGAACAGGGCGGCCAGGTGCAACAAACGCTGGCCTACAGGATCGACTACGAGCCGGCAGACTATCTCATCATCCAGGTGCCGCAGAGCCTGGCCGCATCGGACGAATTGGAGTTCGAATACGCCGGAGGGCCGCTCAGGCCGGTGTACCCGCCCAGCGTGCCCACGGCAGACAGTGTGCCCACGGCAGACAGTGTGCCCACGGCAGACAGTGTGCCCACGGCAGACAGTGTGCCCACGGCAGACTGGGCAGCAGATCAGCACCGCGGAGCAGGGCCGGTTCGGATGCAGATCGACCTTCCCGGGGCGCGCATCGGCGAGTTTGAGCTGGAGGTGCGCTATCCGCTTCGGTTGGGAAATCTGGTTGCCGATGCCGGACGGCTTGTGGACCGTAAGCCGGTCGTGTTCCCGTTGCCCCTGGTGATGCCCGACCAAGGTTGTCTGTCGGGAAACAAGCTTGAAGTCAACGGTCCGGCTGAGATTAAGGTGGAACTCTCCGGCACTTCCCGGAAGGTGTGGACGCAGGAAGTTGAGCAATCCGGGCCGGCACACAGGAACCGGGGGCCGGGGCTGCGATTTTCGGCCGACCAGAGCACGGTACAGGTCGAGTTGGAAGTCGAGCTGCAACAGAGGAAAGGAGCGACCGTGGTCGAGCGGGCCTGGGTACAGACGTGGCTGGCACACTCTGCCCGACGGGATCGCGCGGTAATCTGTTTTACCAGCGACCAAAAGGAGCTGACCGTGGTGGTTCCTTCGGGGGCCGTAAGGGACAGCGTGCAAGTGCTGCTCGACGGAAAGCGCGTGGAGGCGCAACCGGACGAGAAGGGGCGGCTGATCGTTGCCCTCTCCGGCGACGGCGGCCAGCAGTCGCACCGGCTGGAGCTGTGGTCTGATTTTCCACAGCGGCAACGGCCGCCGGGGCGCTTGTCGATAGAACTGCCGCGGCTGGGAGGCGCCGGCCGCGTCGACTGGTTGTACTGGCAGCTAATCGTGCCCTGGAACGAACACGTGATTGCGCCCCCGAAAGGACTGACCAACGAGTATACGTGGGAGTGGGACGGCTACTTTTGGGGCCGCAAGCCGCTGCTGAATCAGTCGGAATTGGAAACCTGGGTCGGGCTGGAACCTCGGGCGGACGGTTCGCATAACAGGTTGGGACTGCAAGGAGTCAACTGCTACCTTTTCAGCAGCATGGGCAACGTGGAGCGATGCGAGTTGCGGACGGCCGCCCGGTCGTGGATCCTGTTGAGTGCTTCGGGTGCCGCGCTAGTGGTTGGGTTTCTGCTGATTTACGTTCCGCTGACCCGACACCCCGCAGCCCTACTTGTAGGTGCGGTCGTGCTGCTGTGCGTGGGAATCATCTATTATCCGGAGCCGGCGCTGTTGCTGGCGCAGGCGGCGAGTTTGGGACTGGCATTGGCGCTTTTGGCGGGCCTGCTGGAGCGGAGCGTGGCACGGCGTCGTCGGGCCACGGTGTTGATGGAGACTTCCAGCGCCATTCTGGAGAAGGCGTCCACCCAGACGCACTACCCGGTGCCCGCGGCCGGCACCCAATCCTCAACTCAGATTGTCCCGGTCATCGTGCCCCCGCCGACACCGGATTCGAACGCATGAACGTCAGGCCGCTGTTGTTCAGATCGATCGTCTGGGTGCTTCTGGCGGTCTGCTTGCCGGCAACCGCCCTGTGCGCCGGCGGCACAGCGTCCCTCGCTGCCGGCGGCACTGCGTCCCTCGCTGCCGGCGGCACAGCGTCCCTCGCTGCCGGCGGCACAGCGGAGTTGGGCGGCGGGAAGGTGCCCGAGCTTCTGCGATTCCGCCGGGTCTATGCCCCGGCCGATCGAGTGGAAGATTGGCCCCGAGGAAACGTGAAGTACATGCGGATGGAACCGGCCGAGTTCGAGCGGCTGTTGAAGATTGCCCAAAGCGGGAACTCCCGCAGGCGGAAAATGCCGGCTGCCCGAACTGTCAGGGCCCAGTACGAGGCGCGGCTGGTGGGCGATGAGCTTACCGCCGGGCGAGGCAGTTTGCACGTGGCGCAGTCGGGCCAGGCCCGCACGATGTTGCCGCTGGATCCCTGTGGTCTGGCGATCGGACAGGTGAATTGGGCCGGCGACAAACCGAGTGCAGCAGTGCCGCCGGCAGCGAGAGACGCTGTGCCGCCGGCAGCGAGGGACGCTGTACCGCCGGCAGCAAAGGGCGCTGTGCTGGGGTTGGGGCCCGGCGGGAAGCTGCAGGTGTTGGTGGAAGGATCGGGCGAACTGGTTTTCGCCTGGTCGCTGTCGGGGCAGCGCGACGCCGACGATGTGCTCAACTTCCAATTCGACCTGCCCGCCTGCCCGACAAACCGCCTGATCCTCGACCTGCCCGCAGAGATGACCCCGGTGGCCGATGAGGGGCTGGTGTCTCAGGTGGACTGGACCGGCGAGAGGCTGCGCCGCTGGGAAATCGAGTTGGGTGGGCATAATCGTTTTCGCCTCCGCGTGTTGCGGACAGATGTTTCCCCGCGGCAGCGGCAATTGCCGCTGGTGCGGGAGTCGGTCGAATACCACTTCTCAGAGCGCGGTCTGGACGTGTTGGCCGAATTGAAGCTGGAGATCCACAACGCAGTGCCGTCGGCAGCGGGGGACGCTGAGCCGCCGCAAGTCACGCTGGTGCTCGATCGCGAGCTGCAACTGGTTACGGCCAGCTACGGAGATGCGAGCCTCCCCTGGTCGGTCACTTCTGCCAACGGCAACCGGGCAACTCGGGTCGTGCTCACACTGCCCGAAGAGGCCCACGGCACTGAGGGCGTGCTGCAACTGAGGGCATTGGCCAGGCTGGTCAAGGATCGGCGGTGGCGGCTGCCGCGGATCCGGCCCGAGGGGGTCTTTTGGCAGGAGGGAACGGCCACGTTGCTGGTTCCGGGTCCCCTGTTGTTGAAGCGGCTGGTGCCTATCCGCTGCCGGCAGACGGCCACGGGACCATTGCCGGGCACGCGCGGCGGCGAATCGTTCCAGTTGCAGTATTTCACGCCCGATGCCACCACGGAGATAATCCTCTCGCAGGGCAGCGCGCCGGTGGAACTGGTCAGCGGGACCGCCATCGAGTTGCGTGAAAGGGGCATGACGGCTGAAGTGCAAGCCGTTTTCACGATTGCCGACGGGTCGCGGTTCTCACTGGAAGCAGATGTCGTGCGGTGGTGGCTGATAGATTCAGTCCAGTCGGACCCTCCCGAAGCCATTGACGATTGGGACGCGGGGAAGCCGAGTGGCCGTCGGCGGAAGCTCTCTGTCCGTCTGGCCAAGTCGCTCTCGCCGGCCCGGCCGATTCGGCTGGTGATTCGCGCCCGCCGGCTCCGTTCCCCGCTGCAGCGGAAGCTGGGCGTCGCGGATCTGGTGCCACTTCGATTCCGCACTCCGCAGCAGGGCAAACGACTGGTGGCGGTCCGGGCGGCCGGACCGTACCAATTGCGGCTCACCGGCAACGAAGAGCTCAACCGGATCGACGCCGGCACTCTGGACTCCGCCCAGCGCGAGTTGTTCGCCGAGTTGCCCGACGACTTGTTGTTCGAGAACGATCCGGCGGCAGCCGAGTTGAGAATCTCCCTGGAAAGTCGGAACCTCAACGATACGGTGGAGACGGCCCCACCGCCCCAGATCGTCTCGCATTCCGACGATCCGACCACGCCCCCGGCCTGGGTCTGGGATTGCCGATTGGAGTCGCGATACGAGGCCAACGGAACCGGCCGGCACCTGGCCGTCTACCGGCTGCAAAGCTCCAGGCGCGAGGCCCTGAAACTGGACCTGCCGGCGGGAGTGAAGCCTGAGAACGTCCACGGTGTTTGGGTCAACAGCCAGAACCTCGGTCTGCAAGGAGTGACGGGCGCGGCGGAAGGCCGGCTCACGATTGATCTTCCGCGCGGAGAAGAGTTTCCCGCGGTGGCGATCCTCTACACCACGCCTGCTGCACGGTTGGGAACGATCGGTTCGCGGATCGCTCCGTTCCCCGAGCTCGACTTGAAGGTCCTGGCACGACGCTGGACGGTGTGGCTGCCGCCGGGATACGAGGCGTTCGATGCGGATCCGGGATGGGAACAACTCCCCGAGCGGCAACTGAGTTTGAGCCAGCGGCTATTCGGTCCGTTGGGACGGCCGGCCGGGCAGCCGGCCTTGGATCCGCTGGCCGCGGTGGTACGGTTGCGCGGCCCCGGCGGACTGGAGGACGCCAGGACGATCCCCGGCGAAACGCTCCCGGGACAACCGGCCGAACTGAAGGGACCCTGGTCCCAGGCCATCTTGGCGGGAGGTGAACCGGTTGATTCCCACGGCTGGAACAGATACGACCTGCGGATCCCGGGCAAGTCTGGAGTCCGGCTGAAGTTCGTCCACCGCCAGACCATGCGGCTGGTGGCTTCGATTACCTTTCTGCTGGTGATCGCCCTGGGGTGGTGGACTGCCGGCGTTCGGTTGGAAGTCTTCGGTTTCTTGGCAGGCGGGTTTGGCTGTGCGGCCCTGCTGCTTCCGGAGGCATACGTTCCCTTGGCCTCGGGCGCTTTGCTGGGGACACTCTTCTGCCTGGCGTACCGGTTGATCCGCAGGCCCCACGCCAAAGGGGAGCCGCGCGCCGATTCAACGGCGCAGCGCGATCTGCCCCGCACGTTCCCTGCAGCGACCCCGTTGGGAGTGCTGGTGTTCGTCGCGGTGCTGGCCGGCGGCGCGTGTTCCACGGCCCACGCACGGCGGCCCGAGCAGAGAGCGACGTCGCCGGCGCCACCGGTACACCGGGTCTTCATCCCCATCGACCAGGAGCAAGAGCCGACGGGAGGGAAATACTACGTACCGAGGGAACTCTACATTCAGTTGCACCGCCGCGGGTCCGAGGCGACCGAGGAACCACAGGGCTGGTTGATAAAGACAGCCACGTATCGCGGCACACTTGTCAGAGAGACGACCTCGCAGCGGCTGGTAGTGGAGGAGTTGAAGGCCAGTTTCGCTCTGGTGGTGTTCGATTCGGCGGCGCGAGTTCGCATTCCGCTGGGCCGCGAGGGCGCCAACCTGCTGCCCGACGGGGCCTTGCTGGACAGCCGCGTAATCCGGCCGGAATGGGAAGCCGACGGCAGTGCGTTGCTGCTGGAGGTTCCCCAGCCGGGCGAGTACCGGTTGGAGCTTTCTCTGCAGCCAACCCTGCGCAGCGACGGAGCGACAGCGGGGTTCGACCTGAGCGTTCCGAGATTGCCCAGCTCGCGGCTGGAACTGAACGTGCCCCCGGGAACGTCAGCCGTCCGGGTGCCCTCGGCCGTGGGGATGATCCGGCTCGACGATGCGCGTCAGCGGATGGTTGCAGAACTCGGCCCCAGCGGCCGGCTCACGGTCAGTTGGCCGGATGGAGCCGGGCGCGGAGCGGCCGGTTCGGTCCCCGACGTGGAGGAACTGCTCTGGATGAAGGTGCAGCCCGGCTCGGTTGTGGTCGACGCAAGGCTGAAGTTCAAGATTGCCAAAGGGCAGATCCGCCAAGTCCGCTTGGCCACGGATCCGCGCTTGCGGCTGCTGCCGCTGGAAGGCGACGATCCGCCGGCGGTGGAGGTCACCAAGGTTCCGGGCCAACCCCAGATTGTCGTTCTGCGGTGGCCCGCACCGATTTCCGAGGGCGTGGTCGTCAGCGTAAGGTTCATCCTGACGGGAACCTCGGGCGTGGGCAACCTGCGGCTGCCGTTGGTGAAGGTCCTGGGAGCCAGATCCACCCGCCGCTGGTTGGCCGTCTCGGTCGATCCGGCCCTGGAACACGAGGAACAGGCCCCCGAGGGGCTGGAGGCGGCGGCCGTGCCCGATTTCCTGGCCAGTTGGGGACACTCGGAATCTCAGCGTCCCTCGCTGCCGACGGCACAGCGTCCCTCGCTGCCGGCGGCACAGCGTCCCTCGCTGCCGGCGGCACTGAGTCCCTCGCTGCCGGCGGCACTGCCCCTGTTTGCCTACCGACTGCCCCCCGGCGAAACCGACTGGAGTATGTCCACGCAGCTTTCCGAACCGCGCACCAAGGTCGATCAGAAGCTGGCCTTGAGCTTCGATCGGGGCAGCGTCGCCGTGCGATTCGACGCAGACCTGGTGCCCGCGGCCGGAGACATCTTTCAGCACCGCCTGCTGGGCCCGGCCGGCTTGCGGATCGAAGACGTGTCGGTCCTGGAAGAGGGCACTCGGCGCAGTGCCGCCGGCAGCGAGGGACGCAGTGCCGCCGGCAGCGGGGAACGCAGTGCCGCCGGCAGCGAGGAACGCAGTGCCGCCGGCAGCGGGCAGCGCTGTGCCCGGTGGTCGCAAGACGAGAACGGCACGATCACCGTCTTCCTGACCGAGTTGATGGCCGGGCCGCAGAAACTGTCGCTGCGGGGTCGAATGCCGGTCCGCGGCAGGAAGCTGGCGTTGCCCGTGCTGCAAATCGACCAGGGAGAGCTACAGTCGTCGACTATTGATCTGTTCCGCCGGCCAGCGGTGCTGGTGGAACTCGGTTTGGCCGAGGGGCTCTTGGAGGTGGACGATCCCGCGATCGATTCGAGCGATGCGGAGTTGGGGCGGCTGGTGGGACGGTTCCGCGTCGAATCAGAGGAGCCGATCAAGGCCACGCTGGGGCTGACTCCAAACCGTCCGCAGGTTCGCGCCGAACAGGTCACGTGGCTGCGGCCCAGCGGCGGATTGTGGAAGGCCCAGATCGACTGCCGGCTCCAAGTCAGCAGGGGGGTCGTGGACGAAATTCGGATCGAGGCTCCCAGTCCACTCAGCGAGCCCTACCATGTCAGCCCGCCGGCTGGGCTGGAAACGATCGACACACCCGGCCAGGGCCGGCTGTTGATCGTGCGGCCGGCCGCGGCAATTCACGGCGACTACCAGTTCAGCATCTCCGCGCCCCTTGCACTGATGCCCGGCGATCCGCCCAGCACACCCGGGGTCTTGATCCGGCGGGTGGACCGGTTGAGACGGTTTGTGGCCCTGCCGAAGCAGGTCGACGGGCAACCGGTTCAGTGGAAGCGACGGGGATTGAAGCAAGCCCAACTGCCCGAGGGCTTCGCCGCGCCGCCGGACGCCGAGGCGTTTGTGATCTACGAGGCCGGCAAAGGTGGGCGGGCGACTCTCAGCCGCAGCCATGCCAGAGAGAACCCGCGGGTCCGCCTGGCCGACGTTCAGGTCGCCTGGCAGGCCGACGGGAGTTGTGTGGGGGTGGCCAGGTTCGACCTGGAGCCGGGCAGGTCGTCGGAGTGTGAGTTGTGGCTGCCAACCGGGTACAGT